>MTKW01004267.1_pt1 | contig 29028 bp, 30 predicted proteins | sample 1042761 | NCBI WGS metagenome assembly MTKW01 (sample SAMN06205366, study PRJNA360243) | anaerobic digester metagenome | biome: Wastewater treatment plant; feature: Anaerobic digester sludge; material: sludge; isolation source: anaerobic digester fed with sludge from wastewater treatment plant ...
GGTCGTTACCTACCCGTGCAGGGGACTTACACCCCCATATGATGCGCCATGCCCGGCACACTGAAAAGGGGCCGCCTCAGTCTGAGACAGCCCCCCAAAGCTTATGCACCTATCGTTGACAGCTTAGCCTTCTAACCTCGCTTTTCTCCGGTACGCCGGCAATAATAGCCCCCCCGCTACTATAAAGCCGGCGCCCGGCAACCAATAGATGCTTCTGCTCTCACCAGCCTTGGGAAGCGACTCTTCTCCCGGACCGGGGCAGTTCGTGACGGCAAAGCCTTCGACCGCATCGCCCGAAATCTCAGGAGCATACCCCTCGACGTAATCTTCCCTGACTGTGTAGACAATCATATGTATTCCCGTTACGGTGTAACTTCGGTCCTTATTACATGAATGGTGACGATCTTATCGTTCATTGAAGCCAGTTCCTCCGCTCTCGTGAAGGTCTTGACTGCGTTTTCCTTTGTGACGCCGAGACATTCATCGTCACCGCTTACACCATCCACATAGATAACTGTCGCTTCTTCAAACGCATCCTCTAACGTGCAAGAGGACAGCATCAGGCCGGACTCTTCGTCGTATCCATTTTCACTCACGGCATTTTCCAGCAACTCGTCTTGTGCGGGATTTGCGATCTCATCCGCAATCGAAGGTTGATAGGCGTACACGACAAATAAAGCGAGTACTACGAGTGTCAGAATGACGCGTGACCATGTTCCTTGTTTCTTCATTTTGTTCTTCCCCCTACCAGCTTTGCTGTTGATTCGTTGTTTCTGCAACATTTAAAAGTTATTTCGATACGACTCACACCGGATGTTTTCACATGACTACGTGATGGAAAAATCCTGACGCTCACCTTATCTGTTGCCTATTAAAACACACGAAAAGGGCAAATTTTAGTGAATTTACACAAACTTGAAAATTGTTCACACTGAATCTACAAATTAATGAAAAGTCTTCACAAGGAGGGTAGAATGACGCAAGTAGTCCATATTTCGCTTACAATAAAAAAGATTATCGAGTCGCGTAACAGTAACCTCAGTTACGTCTGAAAAAAAGGCAAAAGCCCGTCGTCAGGGGCTTGCAGCTCAGTGCGTTTCATTATCACTTGCATAGTCCAGCATGATGGCATTTTTCTTGTTGGGCAGATAGAGGACTTCGACCTCACCTGTTCTTAGCTTATGCAAATCTGCCACTTGAACCCCAAATAAGGAACTGCGCAGCTCAGGCTCGCCATATTTCTGCTTAATGCTGATGTCAAACCGTATTTGAGGATCCGGACCCTGCCAGACGCTTGTTTGAGCGTAGTTTAGAATCTCTCCCGGTGCGGCGTGACCGTACAACAGGAGCTCGCCGAAGTTAACGATAGAATGCATTGAGCTCAACGCGTAACCCGGACGGATGATCTCATCCGCGTCTTTAGACGCGGGCGAGATAAAAGCCGCAATCGCCAGAAACACGACGCCTGTTATCGGAGCAAACACCCAGGGAGAGGCGGGATGTAAAAATAGCCAACCGTTTCCGCCGCTATGCAGCTTATAGGATATTAGGAATAGGCCCACTGCATAGGCGATATTGAAGATCAGCCAAAACCAAACCCACACTCTCTTTTTAGCTTTGTACCTGCCAGTCGCCAAGGCCAACGCAGGTTCGAAGCCATTTGGGTTGAGCCTTAAATCGATGTATTTACCCGGCTCGTACCTATTTTCGTGAGGTTTGCTGTCGACGACCGTCAGCTTGACCTTCGTCGGACTGCCGGCTAAGTTTATAAAACTAAGTAACAGCTCCAGCTTGGGCATCCCCTCATCCTCGCCCGCTTTCTCACAAGAGAGGACCTTTGCTTCGACGAGTTTGCCTTTATTTTGTATGTTTCGAAGTTTCTTTACATGTTTCCTCGGTTTCATAATAAAGGAGGCAATCAATAAGCTCTGCAGCATCCACAGAATCGTGCCGACAGCCAACAAGACGGTGGCGACGGTCGGTGTCGAACTTATCGTGGACGCTACCCTCAGAAAGAATAAGGGGAAAACATACATAAAATAGAATGGAATAAGTAAAAGTAAGTAGAAGAACATGGCGCGTTCCTTTGGGGATTGACGATTCACGACCTTAACGTGTTACCGTTTATTATAATTCATCCATCAAAGACATAGATATAGCCTTCCCCGACGATTTTTTGAAGTTCACCGATCGTCTGTTGACGCTTTGCCCGATTCAGCAAGAGATCGTTTTCGTGAGACAATCGGACGATGAGCTGAATATTTCGGCATAAGTTGAGCCACCGTTCCGCATGAAGACGATGGCTTAACGTGCGGCGGAACGGCGGCTCCGCCGCACCGTAATATAAATGAGCCATGCGCTGATGCGCTCGCCAAGCGTTGTATTTATGCTGACACATGATTAATGTGCTTCGCGCTCTTAGAAAGCAAGACTTCCGGCGGACCATTGACCTGCGGTAGGTCGAGAGACTGAATCCGCGTATAACAGAGCAGCCAATGCCGGGAGTACTGTCAATTATTCAATCGATTAACTACTGATCCTAGTAAGACAACGAACCGTCTCCGCTAGATAAGATTATCATCCATTGTAATGCCTAGACTTTTGTGCGTATCTGCGTTAAGATATACGCATGAAAGAACAAAATAACATCATCCGACTTGATCAGGTATTAGCCGCACATAATGGCTATATTGGTACGGCACAAGCAGAGGCGCTCGGTTTGTCGCGCTCGTCTTTTTACGCATACGTTAATAATAGAAATCTTGTAAAAGTAGAGCATGGCTTGTATTTTTCCGAGAATGAATGGAAAGATGAAATGTATGAACTGCAATACACCTTCCCTAACATTATTTTCTCACATGAAACATCTTTAATGCTTCACGAGCTATCGCAAAAGAATCCAAGCAGACTAGCCGTCACTGTTAAATCTGGGAGCAACGCCTCAGCTCTATATAAACGTCAATCTACAGTGTATTATATTAAGCCTGAACTTTTTGAAGTAGGTATTATTGAAAAAGAAACTTGGGCTGGAAATCGCGTAAAATGTTACAACATGGAGCGCACAATTTGTGACGTGCTTCGAGCAGGAAGCAAAGTAAGCCCACAAGACAGAGAGTACGCCCTAAGAGAGTATTATTCTCGACCAGACAGAAATCTCCACGAATTGGTTTTGATGGCACAGCTCTTCAATGTTGAAGAGCTTGTACGAGTGTATAACGAGGTATTGCGGTGACGATTTATGCGACAGCAGCATCACGAAACAACTTGGGGGAATTAAAGAACTGGCGTTCAATTCATAAACAAGTAAGTAGTAGTAGTAATTTTCAGAGAGAGTTGTGGGAGAGGTACGCCAGTACGGAAGAATATGAGATGTCAGCTCCTTGGGGCGATACTCTTGATGCCATTCAAGATATATTATCAAGGTGCGAAGCGTATTGGACACCTTATAAAACAAGAAACAGAAAAGCACAAGAGCATATTGTTGACTCATCACCGCAATAAATAGTATAAATATTTATCAGAAACATCGAAACTTGACAATCCAAACTGCCTTGTGGTGCTCTGTACGGTCTGAATCAGCGGCTCTCGAAAAACAGAGGATTGCCTTTCTGCGATCTCGCGCGGGTCAGTTGGCTGCCATCGACAACATCGGTAGGCGCCGGAGAAATTTTAGGTTAACTCCGGTTGCATAGAAATCAAAAAACTTACAAAACGAAAAATCCAGACACGTCTGTTTTGACGTGTTTATTTATATGAAAAAGCCGGATAGAAAAGTCTTTAGGAATATCGAAACTTGAAAATCTCTCCGGCTTTCTTTTTTACCAAGATATTACTTTTCGTCTCACCTTGGCAATCTTTTAGGATAGCAACCGACCGCCTTAGCTTGTGCTCTGTGTCAAGCAAAGCACGGTCACCATCTATACCATACTGATCTATCTTTCTTTTGATTAGAATGAACTTGAATATACTCAAGATAAACTCATCGATTAAGCACCGATGATACAGCAATTCTGTGAAAGAGAGGAAAAACGGCAGTAACTAAATGAATGAGAAGTCAAGAGGTAGGCATAATAGATAATGGACAAATAAGCAAAAAGGCGGAGCATCACCGATGATTACGATATTGCACCGCCTCCCCTTTCTGCTTTAGGCTACTTTAGTATAAGTTGTGTTTGCACATTTCGGGCACGGTGGAAGCGTATCAGTATGATCGTCAAGCCTGACACGTTGGCCGCACCTCGTACACCTATATGTGCCTTTCCCGGGTTTCTCACCAGTTCTGTACATAGGTAGTCCCTCCTTATCAGTTCGGTGTTGAGCGACGGTGTTCGGGAACTTTTGTCCCGTCCTTTTTCGTGTAGGGTTTTACTACAACAATTTTCTTTGTTTGCTTTCCGCGTACACTTGATTTTGTTTTTGCCATTATATCTACCTGCGTCATAGGTTTTGTTCGTACCATAAAGAGAAATAAGTCTTTTTTTATAATACGACATAGGATAAACGTAAGATTGGAATACGAAATGCCCCAAGTCCGTAATCGTTAGCGTACAGTGTGTCCCCTTTTACCACCATCTTAGTAGAAAAAATGCAGTACGCTATCTTCCGACTATCCTGAGACTGAGAATCCATGAGCGCTATCTCCTTATCTCGGTTGGGCGTTTAGTCCTCATGACGACCTTCGAAAGCTGCGCCTTCTTGTGACGCGTTTCGAATTTGAGTCCGGGTTACCAACCGCGTTTCCGGCAAAGCGAGTAACGCTAACAAGAGTCGCTACTTCTTCTTTGACAGAAATAGTATACCACTCCCCACTTTGATCGTCAAACAGTATCGGAAATTAATTTACTATATATTACTGAACAATTTATTATAGTGTATTAATTGACTTTGTGTCTGGGCAAATATATACTATTTCTAAAAGGAGTTGGAATAATGGCAAAGTATGACGTAACCCCTGAACTCGCGGAAACAATAAAAGCAGTTCGTATACAGAACCATGTCACCGCGAAATCAGTAGCTGAACATATAGGCAAAAGTCAATCTTACATGTCTAAGCTCGAAAAGGGCGATATTAAATCAATTCATGAAGAGGAGCTAACAAAGATTTTCCGTTTTGTTTTCGGTAGCGATAAAGGGCTCCAAGATTTCCTCAATTCTTCTCTGGGAAGAATATTTGAAACGTTAGAACTTAGGTTTACTGACGAAGAAATTGCAAAACAAATATGGCTTGATAACTATGATACCGTTTTGCGATTGATTCCGCTATCTGATGAATTGGTTGACAGCTTAAACGCTAAGTTACGGTCTATTGGAATATCAATTGACGAACTGTGTGATAGGATTAATGCTAATGAGGGCATATATCCTAAGGTAGTAAATGCAGATCAGTATCCATTTAATGAGTGGCAGCCGTTTGTTGTTAACCAAAAAATAGAGTTTATATTTATCAAAATGCATGTTACTTTATCGGAGATCGCCGATATTCTAGAGAAAAAAACTCGTACAGCAAACTATGTAACAGTTATGGCAATGGCCTATTACATGATAAAAATTGAGAAATATGGAACTATTGTTCATATTAGTGAAGATGATAACCACACAATAATGCTCGAAGCGAAAAACTTTTTGAGCAGCCACAAGTTTTATTCGATTGAGGTAAAAAACAGTTTGCTCAGACAGACACAATCTGATGCTGAACGCGACGAATTGCTATCATCCTTTGACAGGGAAAATTTTGCTCTCGTCAATAAAATACTCAAGTATATAAAACTGCTTTCTGAAATTGACATCGCCAATACTAACAAACAATTAACTGAATTTGCAGACAATCTAAAATGGGATGGTGGATTTATGATGCATTTGTTGAGCATACCTTTTGCCGACATTGAGAGTGCGAGCTTTACATTTAAAAGGCAAATGCTTTCCGAAATTAAGGATGTTGTGATGAAGTTTAAAGAACTACCCGTCAAGCAAAAACAAATAGAAATATATGATTGACCAGAACAGTTTTAACGGAGCATCACCTTTTCCGTAGTGCCCCGCTATTTATTTCCTAATGCCTTCAATGAATACATGAAACATAAACCAAGCCCCTACCGGGACTAAGTTCGGATTTCTAAAGTGTTGGAAAAGAAATCATATATTGATAGAAAAATAGGCAATGGGTGCAAATTGAAGGTCGTGGGTGCAAATCGATACCTATGGGTGCAAATCAAGGGGTATGGGTGCAGACATGAATCCTGTCATTATTTCTGCTACTCGATTTGACTTTTTCAGTTTTAGTGCGACGAATTTTACGGCCTTCTGAAAAAGAGGGGAATCTTTTGATAGAAAAGCTCAAGGGGTGAAGAGTGTGAATCTTCTACCTAGGGGCCACTGAACGAATCAGCTTGTAGAAAATTATCACGCCGTCGCAGCCAATATCTGTCGTCTTTTTGCGAAAAATTGCATGGAGAAAATGAAGATAAAAAGATCTCTCAGGATCTTTTGCAAATTCATCACCAAAAAGGCAAGATGAATCTGCGTTTCACTCGTTTCCTGTAGCCTCGTCTTCACAAGTCCCAAGCTGTAGCGTCGTTTGCTCTCGCCGAATTTGCCTTCTATGGCATTCCGTTCACGCGATTCTTCCCGTTCTAGGCGTAACTGTTCGTCGTAAACCGTTCTGTCCTTGGGCGGTCGACCGAGAGGCGGACCGTTTAGATGAATGCCACGTGCCTTGCAATAGCGGCGATTGTGTCGTGTGCGGAATATCTTATCCGCCAGAATCCGCCGTGGGTAGTGCCCATACCGTACCTTGTACGCTTCAGCTGCCTTCACTAAATCTTGGGATTCGTTGTAGGCATCCCAAGATAGCGTCGTGACTTCCGCGTAACCGTCAACTAAAGAGACTGTCAGCTTGGCGTCAAATTCTGTCTTCGCCATGGCCTTGCCGCGGACGATCGGGCGCACATAGGGCTGGTGCAGACTGACAATACGGTCGGCACAACCATGCGTGCGACGGGCATACATGCCCTGCTGTTGCTCGTAAACACGTGTGACAATGTCCAGATCGCGTAGTTGCCGTTCGGTTAAGGTGACGGTTGAGTCTTGTTGCATCTCTGTCACAAGACGCAAATCTCGGGAAACATACTGCAGCTGCCGCCTCAATACAGTGCGAATCTCTTTCCTTGTCGGACGGCGATTGCGACAAAAACGCTTGTACTCCTTATTCGCCCGCTGACGGTAGTTGCGCGGTTTGCTAGCCTCTCGACCAGTTTGAAGGGTATCCATCATTCCCTCAAGTTTTTGACGTGACTCATGTAAGAGGCGTATATCCGTCGGGTACTGGATATCCTGTGGAGCACAGCTTGCATCAAGGAGCAACGTCCCGTGGTTCTCAGACGCAAGAGCAGAGTCAACGGTTGCTTCTTCGCTCAAGCTACCGCCATCACCGCTATCGTCGTCCTTCTCTTCATCTGACGCTTGGACACGCGCCGCATCAACAACCCAACGATTCACTTGAGCGACCACGTCTGCAGGAAAACGTTTCCTGAAATATGTCAATAGCGAAGGGTCTAGGGAGATGTCGTACCGGTACTCCGCATATCCCAAGAAATATTGGATGTACGGGTGCTCGCGGATCATCTGGACCGTGTCGCAGTCAGATAACTGCAACTGTTCCTTGACAATGAGACACCCAAGGGCTAGACGCACAGACTTGGCTCGCGCTCCTCGATTACCTCGAAAATTTTTCCGGTACGCTTCTTCGACTCGAGACCAAGGAATGACTCCTGCCAACTTGACCCAGCGATTGTCAGGGTTCAGTGGAAGGCCTCCAAAGAGAAAGGGTTCGTCGTGAAAGGCGATTTGACGACTATCGTGCTCGTACATGACTAGACTCCACCTTTAAAGTGCAAGGGTTTCAGCGCTTTTATGCCTTTTCCCTTGCACTTATTGTACCGAATAAAGCCCTGTAATCTACTAATTTCAGTCGTTTCAAAATCGTTCAGTAGACCCTACCTATATGGGTATTTCCTCTGTATGTCCATCGCGATAGACTCCCAAAATGCGAATAGGAAGTTTATCTCTTCTCAGGTACACAATTTGCTCATCTCTAATTCCCTCATCAAGTTTTTCATATGCTTCCAAACAGAACTCTTCGACCTCGTAGAATACCAAGTTTTGATAATGCTCTACACCATCGTCAGTATACTCAATGGTGTTGTTCATAAAGTCGTAAATCAAGTTGCGTTTTCTTCCATCTGCATATTCAAAGATGAATTCCGCATTATAGTGTCGAAATTCACGTATTCTTTTGCAGAGTTCATCAAAGCTGTCATTGGACAATAAACCCAAGTCACTCATCTTTGTTTTGGGGATGATACACCCGCCCAACAAAACAAAGTACAAATATATTGCATTAGAACGAACCGCCTCGACTATTTCCCAATCAGACAAGTTGTGCGTATGGAAAAAACGATTCCGGCATTCAGTTCGGAAACAACTCACCATATCTGCTATCGTTTTTGCCCTTTCGGGATAAACAAGTATATGTGGATTGTTTCTAAGGAAATATTCAAATGTCCCTATTGAGCTATCCATATACTGTACTTGGGTAGAAATCAAATCTATGTTATATTTTACGCTTTTGTCTTTTATAGGCACTTCTTTCCAAGTACTGTAATGCCGCTTGTATGTAGTAATTCCATTATATGCGGCTTCATTAACCGTCTCCTTAGCACCGCTCATCGCAATTTTGCAGTTATTATCTACATTAAGCATGACAATTTTATATAGGAGTTGTTCAACGGATTTCAAGTATCCGCTGATTATTGCAGTATAATCGAAATGCTTTAGCTCTTTTAGGGAATGGAACAACCATTCAGAAGTGAGAAAACTTTCGGCAAACTCCTGCCCCCCAATCATTGCCTTGTATAGAGCGTCGGATATATAGTTTTTCTGCATTGTGTCAAGCTCAGTTTTTGGGAACAAGTCTTGTGAAAAGTACAGAAAGGGCTGAATCCTCTTGTCGGTGCGATCGATAATTTTGAACTCATAGCTTTTATACCGCCAGTCAAGAAGAATCTTCTCTAAATAGGCTTTCTGCGTTGCCAAGTTCATTGTTGAAAAGTATTTGATTGACTTATATCCGGTTATTTCTCTTGCGTCTTTCAAATATTGATCAATTGCCGAGAAAAAATCCTCATATTCTGCGACACAGAAATACTGTTCGAAAAAAGACGCTATTGATATAGCTTTCAGCTTTTGATTGTCAGCTACATACTGATTATTTTCTCTGGAAATCCACTCATCAGCCCTTCCCGGCTTCCAAGTTCTCAAAATGAATGCCTCGTCCACCTCATTTTGCCGAAGAATGGCATTAACATCTTGATCATGATAGAAGTCAATAAATCTGTATCCGTATCGTTTTCCCTTATCACTTATAATAAATGCAAATGTGTTATCGGGGATTTCAAAGCTTATCCCGTAACGTTCCATTACACGAAGCAATACTCGAATCATAAATGGCTCGGTGCTTTTCTCTTGCCTGTCGATTATAAACCGGAAAAAGTAAAAGTCTGGGTCTGCATACTGAAATAAGTCTGTGTTCCAAGCGGATGAGGAGCGAAGCCATGCCTCTCTAAAACGTATTAGTGTCTTGATATTCGTTTTTATCTCATCAGCATAGATGTCAGAGCACCTACCTTTATCCGTTTTCTCATTGTTTGTCACGGCTTTGCTGTTCATAGTTGCTTGCCTCCTATGCACATATAATAATGGGCACATAACCCTAAGATTACGTGCCCTGACAAAAGGGAGTTATTGGTTGCCATAATCAGCAACCGCAAACTCCTTGCAAGCGTCAATCGCATGGATTGACACTCTCTCCGCTGCGTCGGATTCCATCTTCACACTGAGGATGATTCCACTTACAGCTACGCCGAGGGCAACAACGAACCGCCAATCGACGGTAACCGTGACGTTCATAGCACTACCTCCTTTCCAGAGCAGAACTCCAAAATTATATAAACGGTAGTCTATGATGTTGCCCCATCCAAACTCGTTTGGAATTTTACAGCTTAACATACGATTTATATTTGTCAATCGTTATTTTTCTTTTTTTCATTTTTTGTGAAACATTTGAAATTAGAACTTATGTCGGTTTTTTCGACACCGTTCTGTTAATCTTCAATCTCCACCCCTTTGATTTTGCCTTTTTTGCACACGTGACCCCGCCACCGTACCCGGGTCGATACCCCGTAGAGATATGCATCCCCCTGGGGGCCTATATGAAAAATCTCACTCTGTGATGAGAAATTCATCAGTTCCTGAGATTTGTTGCTTTCAAAGCTAAACAAGTAATAAAGATATATGTATTGCAAATTGCTGTCAAATGGCAGGAAGAATAAAACAGATGGAAATGACAAAGCAAATCTTCAAAAAAGAAAAGCAGATTTTTCTATCAAAATCTGCTGTCTTATCTGGTGGAAGCGAGGGGAGTCGAACCCCTGTCCGAAATTGCATCAAAAAGGACTTCTCCGGGTGCAGCCTGCGATTGGTGATTCCCCTTCCGACTCGATCACAGGCAGTCTCGTCGGTCAGGTAGTCTGATGGTACGCAACGGGCGTCAAGACATTCGCCCGCCGGGAGCCTCGTTTAACCTGCCACCGAGGAAAGGTCTGCGCTGTTAACGTCCGAGTGGCGACCTGCAGATCGGTCGGTCGGACGGCAACGGTTACGCCGCTGCGAGTGCCGGTTTGTTGGCAATTATAAGATCTCTCGTTTTTTAAAGAGGCCAACGAGAATCCTCTACCCGCTTTCCTGATCTCCACAACCCCGTCGAAACCAGTACGCTCCCATACAAGGTATCTCTATCTTAGCACGGATTGACGAAAAGCACACAAACAGTAGGATTCGTTACTTAATCAGCGCTGAAAGCTTCTTGAATTCCGGCGTGCCTGATACTTGCAGCAGATCGAACAGGATCGACTCCGTGCTTGTGACGACGGCGCCCATCTCACTGAACAGGGCGAGCGCGACCTTTTTGTTTTCTTTCGTCCGCGAATCGACGGCGTCATGCGGGACAAAGACCCGGTAACCCTCTGCGAGCAAATCGCGTACCGTCTGAAAGACGCAGACGTGTGTCTCCGCACCTGTGACGATCACTTGCTTGCGACCGTGACGCGTCAGGCAGTCCTTCACATCGGGCGTCATGGCCGTAAAGTGAACCTTATCGAAGATATCGGCTCGAAGTTCTTCCGACTGAATAAACGACGAGATTGAATCGACCGTGGGGCCGAGTCCTTTCGGGTATTGTTCCGTCACGATAACGGGAAGATCAAATATTTTGGCGACATTGAGCAACACTTCCGCCTGCTTCAGCAAGGAGTCCTTGTCGTACATGGCGGGCATCAGGCGCTCTTGCAGATCGATGACGAGGAGAACCGCATCGTCTTTCTTCAGTTGATACTTTGACATCATGGCTTGTTATCTCTCTTTCTTCTTATCGACCCATCTCTTTCATGCTCTTGCGGATATCGCGCTCCTGCGAGCGCTCTTTGATCGCTTCACGCTTATCGTAAATTTTCTTGCCGCGCGCGACGCCGATCTCGATCTTGACGCGGCCGTCGACAAAATACGCCTTGAGCGGGATGAGCGTCATGCCGCGCTGTTGCGTAGCGACGTCGAGCTGGCGGATCTCATGTTTATGAGCGAGCAATTTGCGATCGCGCGTAGGATCGGGGTTGAATCGGTTGCCCTGCTCGTACGGGCGTATGTGCGCACCGACTAGGAAGAGTTCACCGTCTTTGACCGTCACATAGGCTTCTCCGAGGCTGAAATGGCCTTGGCGAATCGATTTCACCTCCGTCCCCGTCAGGACGATCCCCGTCTCAAGGCGGCGCAGGATGTGATACTCGAAACGCGCACGCCTGTTCTCCGTGATGAGCTTTGTCTTCTTGGCGCCCGTACTCATCCGCATGCACCTCCCCTAGCTGCCGGTTGACCGATGATGTCATCGAGCTCCGCCATCGGAACGGCGTTCAGATCGAGCGCCGCGCGTCTGCCGTTTCGCCATGCAAAATATCCTGCCGAAGCGATCATCGCCGCGTTGTCAGTACAGTAAACAGGTGGCGGGACGATCAGGCGGACACCAATGGATGTCGCCATCTCTTTCATGGACTCTCGCAGTTTTTTATTCGCCGACACACCACCGCCGAGCACGAGCGACTTGTAACCCGTGTCTTTGAGCGCCGCCTCCGTGTGTTTGACGAGCGCTTCAACGATGGACGATTGAAACGTCGCGGCAAAATCTGCTTCGGAGCATGACGAAGGCCAGCTTTTCCCCTCGCGGGCAGCTTCGCGCTCAATTTTCCTGTAAGCGTTGATGGCCGCCGTCTTGACGCCGCTGAAAGAGAAATCGTATGAATCGTGAAAATGCGTCACGGGAAGATAGAATGCGTCCGACCTTCCCCCCGCCGAGGCTCGCTCGATGAGCGGCCCCCCCGGGTAACCGAGCCCGATGCTCCTCGCAATTTTATCGAATGCCTCGCCCGGCGCGTCGTCCCTCGTACGCGCGAGGGTGCGATAGCGCGTGTAGTCGAGAACTTCGACGAGCGACGCATGGCCGCCCGAGACGATAAGGCAGAGAAACGGCGGCTCGAGCGTCCGGTCGGTCAAGTACGACGCCGCGATGTGGCCTTCGAGATGATTCACCGGGATCAGGGGCAAGTCCGTCGCGGCGGCCAGGCCCTTGGCGGCGGCGACACCGACGAGCAGCGCACCGACAAGACCAGGTCCGTACGTGACGGCGATGGCGGTCAAGTCGTCAAGCGTTGTATCGGCATCGCTCAAAGCGCGATCAATGACGGGCAGGATCGACTTTACATGCTCGCGCGAAGCGATCTCGGGGACGACGCCGCCGTATTCCGCGTGCAGATCGATTTGCGAAGCGATCACGTTCGACCGGATCGTCACGCCGTTTTCAACAACGGCGCCCGCTGTCTCGTCGCACGACGTTTCAATCCCCAAAATGAGATGTCGTTCATTGTCCTTGCTTTGATTCACCTGTTTGTTTCCTATTCTGTTGATCTCCATATTTCTTGCAATCGTCGTTGACCTTGTTATTCCGGCCTTGAGAATAACAGAGTACCAAACGGCAAGACAAGCGTCAGCCGTTGACGGCGGATGGTGTCGTTCAGATCAAAATGATATCATCAAGTCACAGGTTAAGCAGTCAAAGCGTGACGAAACCTTCTTAGTATTATTTGAATGTGAGAATGTCCAATTGAGACGTAATATAGAATTCAAATCAAAAAGCATTAAACGCCGCGCCGTGTTTTCAATATTTTTCGTTCTCGCGGTGATCATTGCATTCATTTTGCTCGTCGCGATCAGCAGCCTCGTGAAAGCCGACAGGCTGATGAAAAAGGACGGTGAAGTCGTACCTCCCTACGCGACAAACCGCTTTTCATCGTTCCGCTCCGCCGGCTTTACGTCCGGAGGAGGACAGATACCGCTAAAAGGGTGGCTCGTTCACACGTACACAAAGACTCCGCGCGCGACGTTGATCATCGTCCACCAGCAAGGCGGCAACAGACTGCCTTACGGGCTTGCGACGACGTCTCTCTACACACAACTGACGAAGGCAGGCTTTCAGATCCTCGCCTTTGACCTGCGGCATTCAGGAGAGTCGGGCGGCGAAATGTCGTCGTTCGGCTATGCGGAGGCGGAGGACTTGCGTATGGCCGTCGAGTGGACGATCCGCAACACGTCTAAGGCGCCGATAGTTCTCTACGGCTTCGGCTCCGGCACGACGACTATTTTCCGCATGATGAATCAACTGCGACGGGATATCGACAGTGAGACTGTCACTGCAAATGCGGAAGACGATTCCGCTTCAGATTCACTCTCTGCGATTGAAATAAAGAAGAGAATTAGCGCCATCATCGTCGATTCGCCGGCAAGAGACAGCGATGAATTCATCAAGGCAGCCATCCGCGAAGAGGGCAACAGATGGCTCTTCTGGCTGCAAAATACGACGCCCTACGCCGTCAGAATGTCGATCGGCAGCAGTGAAAAAATCGATCACTTCGCCGAGTTTACGACGCTGACGCTCCCCGTCATGATCTTCGGACACGAAATCGACAGTGTTCTCCCCGACTCGGCGTACCGCCCCATGATTGAGGAGCGCGTGCGCCTGCACCCCGCATGGACGTCCGTCTATGAAGCGGACGGATCGGGACATCTCTCTTCGTACACTGAAAATCCCGAGGAATATACGGAGGCGTTACTTGAATTCTTGCAAAAGTGGTTCCCCAAAAACTGAGTCTATTTGTCAAACAGTTCAGCTTTTTGAAACAATTTTCCCACACTGGACTAATCTTTTTTATGCATTATAATGATTAAGGTGAATAACCAGAATCGTTACTTGAAGCAGAAAGGATGATACGATGAACGGACACTTCAAACTTCCAGCAGTAAAAAATGAGCCTCTCCTTGATTACACGCCCGGTTCTCCGGCGCGTGAATCTCTTAAGGAAGAGCTCAAGAGACAGTCGGCTATCACTCTCGACATCCCGGTCATTATAGGGGGAAAAGATATCAGTACCGGGAATACGAAAAAGGTCGTCATGCCTCACAACCACCAGCACGTACTCGCCCGCGTCCATCAGGCAGGCGAGAAAGAATTGAAACTTGCGATCGACGCGGCGCTTGAGGCGAAGAAGAGCTGGGCGACGATGCCGTACTCTCACCGTCAGGGAATCTTTCTCAAAGCGGCCGAATTATTGTCAGGTCCGTGGCGCGACATCATCAACGCCGCGACCATGCTCGGACAGAGCAAGACCGTCTATCAGGCGGAGATCGATTCGGCTTGCGAACTTTGCGACTTCTTCCGTTTTAACGTCGCCTATGCCAATGAGATTTACAAAATTCAACCCGACAGCGCGAAAGGCACCTGGAACAGAATGGAGTACCGTCCTCTCGACGGCTTTGTGCTCGCGGTGACGCCATTCAACTTCACTTCGATCGGCGCCAACCTGCCGTTCGCACCTGCCCTCATGGGCAACACTGTCGTTTGGAAACCTGCAGGGACAGCAGCGCTTTCGGGCTACTATATCTACTTGCTCCTTTGCGAGGCCGGCCTTCCTCCGGGAGTCATCAACTTCGTGCCGTCTTCAGGCAGCGATGTCGGCGCGTACGTCGTCAGCGACCCGCGCCTCGGAGGCGTACACTTCACCGGCTCGACGGCGACCTTCAATGAAATTTGGCGAGAGGTCGGCTGCAACATTTCGAACTATGAGCAGTACCCTCGTCTCGTCGGAGAGACAGGGGGCAAGGATTTCGTCTTCGCCCACAACTCCGCCGACGTCGGAGCCTTGATCGCGGCGCTCGTCCGCGGCGCCTTCGAATACCAAGGACAAAAGTGCTCCGCCGCCTCGCGCGCCTACATCCCTAAGAGCATTTGGCCGAAAGTGAAGACGCTTCTTTTAAGAGAGATCGAAGAACTAAAAGTCGGCGATCCTGCCGATTTCACGACGTTCATGTCGGCCGTCATCGACCGTGAGTCGTTCGATCGCATCAAAGGCTACATCGACAGGGCAAAGGAGTCAAAGAACGCCGACGTCCTGTGCGGCGGCTACGATGACAGCAAAGGCTATTTCATCTATCCGACCGTCATCGAAGCAAAAGACCCGCGCTATGAGAGCATGTGTGAAGAGATCTTCGGACCCGTTTTGACAGTCTACGTTTATGAAGACGATCGCTTCGAGGAAACGCTCGATCTCTGCGACACGTCGTCGCCGTACGCTCTGACGGGAGCGGTCTTCGCAAAAGACCGCAAAGTGCTCGTCGCCGTGGAGAATCGCCTGCGCCACGCGGCAGGCAATTTCTACCTTAACGACAAGCCGACTGGCGCCGTCGTCGGTCAGCAACCGTTCGGCGGTTCGCGCGCCTCGGGCACAAACGACAAGGCGGGATCGATCCTGAACATGATCCGCTGGACGAGTCCGCGCGTCATCAAGGAGACGTTCGTACCGACTTGCGATATCGCATACCCTTACATGGTCGAGGAATAGAGACCTGAGGGTGTGGCCTTCTCCCGGATCTTTGCTGAAACGACGAAAGCGAAATCATTATAGGGAGAACACTATATAAGCGAATGATCGCGCGCGATCCGTCAACACCGGAATCGCGGCGAACATTGCAACATACAACAATTAGAGGGGGTTTATATGGGAGATCGACGTATCACCGAGCATCCGATCTTGGATTTCAAAGAGGGCGAGGTGATTCACTTCACGTTTGACGGCAAGCCGATGGAAGGGAGAGAGGGCGATACAATCGCCTCCGCCCTCCACGCGAACGGCGTCAAAGTCTTAGGTTACCATTACGTGACAAAGCGGCCGCGCGGGTTTTACTGCGCGATCGGCAACTGCTCAGCATGTCTCATGATCGTCAACGGAAAGTCGAACGTGCGAACATGCACCGCGCCTTTAATGGCGGGCATGGTCGTCGAGACGCAAAGAGATCGCGGGGTGCCCGATGATGTATGAAATTGATCTCGTCGTCGTCGGCGGAGGCCCTGCCGGACTGATGGCTGCCAATACGGCGGCCGAAGCGGGCGCCGAAGTTATGCTCCTCGAGCGCGACGGCCATCTCGGAGGACAGCTCGTCAAACAGACACACAAATTTTTCGGTTCGGAAAAACAGCACGCCTCGATGCGAGGAAACGACATCTCGACGATGCTCGGCGACAGACTCGACTCGTTCGATGAGCGCGTGAAAGTCCTGACAAACGCGACGGCGATCGGCTTCTACGAAGACGGCGTCATCACGATTGACCACGCCGGAATCTACAAAAAAGTAAAACCGAAGCGCGTCGTGATCGCGACAGGCGCTTCCGAAAAATTCCTTTCATTTCCTAACAATGACCTGCCGGGCATTTACGGAGCCGGCGCCGTTCAGACGATGATGAACGTTTACGGCGTCCGCCCCGGACATCGCGTCCTCATGATCGGCGCGGGCAATATCGGCCTGATCGTCAGTTACCAGCTGATGCAGGCGGGTGTCTCCGTCGCGGCGATTGTGGAAGGACTTCCGCATATCGGCGGTTATGCCGTCCACGCCGGCAAAGTACGTCGTGCAGGCGTTCCCATCTTGACGTCTCATACGATTTTGCGCGCCGACGGCGAGGAGTCGGTCGAAAGAGCGACGATCGCAAAAGTCGATCGCGCATGGAACGTGATCCCCGGTACGAAGAGGACGATCGAGTGCGACGTGATCTGTATTTCTGTCGGACTGACGCCTCTTGCCGAGTTGCTCTGGCAGGCGGGATGCGAGATGCGCTACATTCCCTCCTTAGGCGGAAGCGTCCCTCTCCGCGACGACTGTCTCGAGACAACGGTCAAAGGCGTCTACGTGGCCGGAGATGTCACGGGCATCGAGGAGGCGAGCGCCGCCATGGTCGAAGGACATCTCGCGGGGCTCGAAGCGGCAGCATCGCTTGGTTTCAAGAGTGACCGCTACGATGAGGAGCGGAAAGATTGTATCGATCAGTTGGCGGCACTTCGATCAGGTCCGACTGCCGAGAAAATCCGCTCAGGGCTCGCTTGTGCGGAATCACGATAGGGGGGAGTCATTATGCTTATCAATACAGGAGTACCGACACGCGATCAATTGGAGAGACTGCTCCCCTCTGCTGAACGAAGGGCGCGCGGTCCGTACGCCATGATCGAGTGTTTTCAGGAGATCCCGTGCAATCCTTGCAGTACGGCTTGCCCGTTCAACGCGATTTTGCCGATGAAAGATATCAATGAAATTCCGGCGATCGACCTCGATCGCTGCACCGGTTGCGGCGTCTGTGCCGGCGTCTGTCCCGGACTCGCCATCTTCATCATCGATGAGAGCAAGGGAGACGGTACGGCGACCGTCACGATCCCCTACGAGTTTCGTCCGTTGCCTGTAAAAGGCGAGACGGTGCGCGCCGTCAACAGAGAAGGTAACGTCATAGGTGACGCTGCCGTGACGCGCGTCCTCATGTCAAAAAAGACGAAAACGCCTCTCATTACCGTAGAGGTTCCGGCCGAGCTCGTACACGAAGTGCGGTTCATCAACTTGATTGACGACTTGGACGCCTCCGATGATGTGACCTTGAAGACGGAAAAAGCGCCTGAAGCGGGGGATGCGACGCCTGTTAAGGACGAAGAGGATGAGATCATCATCTGTCGCTGTGAGGGCCTCACGTTGCGCGTAATACGCGACTTGATCCGCGCGGGGTATACGACGATCGACGAGATCAAACGCATCAGCAGGGCGGGTATGGGGCCGTGTCAGGCGAGAACGTGCGGACCTCTCATCGCCGCCGAAATCGCGCGCATGACGGGACAGCCGGTCGGTGAAATTCAACCGTCGGCTCATCGGGCGCCGGTCAAACCGCTGCCGATTGAGTTTTTCTTAGGAGGAGATGCAGAATGAGTTTACCGAAATCAGCATCGATCGTCATTGTCGGAGGCGGCGTCTCAGGGTGCGCGATCGCCTGGAATCTAGCCAACCGGGGAATTAAAGATATCGTCGTACTCGAAAAGGACACGCTCGCGAACGGTTCGACGGGTCGCTGCGGCGCCGGCATCCGCATGCAATGGGCTGCCGAGAAAAATTGTCGCCTCGCGCAGTACTCTGTCAACTTTTTCGAAACGGCGAATGAGACGCTCGAATATGAGCGCGATATTGAATTTGAACAGTGCGGCTACCTGATCGTCGCAGCCAACGAAAAGGAAGCCGAGCAGTTTAAGAAGAATGTCAAACTGCAAAACAGCCTCGGCATCCCCTCCGTCTACCTGACCCCGGAAGAGGCGCGAGAGATTGTTCCGTTACTCAACACGTCACAATTTGTCGCCGCCACTTTTTGCCAAAAAGACGGTCATTTGAATCCGTTCCATACGACCGACGCGTACGCCTTGGCGGCGGAACGCTTAGGGGCGAAGATTTTCAAACATACGGAAGTAACCGGCATCGAAGTGAAAAATGGCCGCATCGAAGCCGTTGAGACGACGCGCGGACGTATCGCGACGAACATCGTCGTCAACGCGGCAGGCGGCTGGTCTAAGGCGATCGGCGCCATGGCGGGCATCGATATCCCCACCTACGTCCAACGCCACCAGATCCTCGTCACGGAGCCTCTGGAGCCGATCTTCAGCCCTATGGTGATGGGCTTCTCGTACAATATCTACATCCAGCAGGTGCCGCACGGATCGATCATCATGGGGCGCAGCGACAACACCGAGCCTCTCGACTTCAGAACGACGTCGGGCTGGAGATTCGTTGAAGAAATGACGAAAACGTGCAGCAAGCTTCTCCCTCCTCTTAAGACAGCCAATATCTTGAGGCAATGGGCGGGACACTACTGCATGACGGAAGACGCGCAGCCGATTTACGGACCTGTCCCCGGCTTGGAAGGCATGTACCTCGCCTGCGGTTTCAGCGGGCACGGCTTCATGCTCGCTCCCGCGACAGCTCAGCTCATCGTCGAGATGATACTTGGCGAACCGTTGACAATCGATGTTTCTGACCTCGACGTCGGGCGATTCGAGCGCAGGGAACTCGTTTTCGAGCACTCGGTCGTCTAAATTACCTGCTTTTTAAACACAAAGTGCAAGGGATAAGGCGTAAAATGCCGGAACCCTTGCACTTTTTATTTGGAATCAGCTTTGCGTCGAAAGAGACTCAGTGTCATCCAACTGAATCGAGACACCAAGTCATGCCATCTGAATCAGTTCGGTCCCCTTTCTTTCTTCTTCCGCGCGCGGTTGATAATGAGTATAACAATCAAAACAACCGCCCATATGAGAAGCAGAGCGCCTATAATGATGAATATCAGCGGGATTTCCGTCCCATCCTCTTTATCATCATCAGTCGTTGGCGTTTCCTCACCGGCGATCGGAGCCGTGCTTGTCTGATCGTCAGATGCAATCATCCAAGGCGTCGTGATCTCAACCGTTTCAGTGATTTCAAGTGTTGTCGGCTCCTCCGTTGTCGTCGTGGTAGTCGTTGTCGTCGTAGTGGTCGTTGTAGTCGTGGTAGTTGTGGGCTTTGTAGTGGTAGTGGGTTTTGTGGTGGTTGTGGGAGGCGGCAACTTTTCCCAAACAGCATGGAGAGTAATGTCGTATGAATCCCCCAAAGGTTTTGAAAAATCCCATAACTCTTTTTTACCGCCGTCCTTTAAGTACCAACCTGTGAATTTATAGCCCTCTTTGGTCGGATCCTTCGGTTTTTTGACCTTGTCGCTTGACCTAAGAAGCCATTGTGTTTTGGGAACAGGTTTTCCGCCGTCCGCGTCGAAGGTAACTTTGTGCCTGTCGACTGCATCGACTTGCCAGTAGCCGGTAGATATAGTTGACAATCCAGAACCATCATTATAGATGTCATAATAATCAACGAGAGCTTCCAGATCATTCAATTTAGCCACGAGGTCGTTTAATCCAAAAACAGTATCAGGTACTTTTATCTGAATTTCATACTCAAGATCATAGGGAGCTGCCTGAACTTCCCCGGAACTTACCTTGGTACGCACTCCATTTTCATCCAGAACGTAAAGGGTGAACTTGCAGCTAACGTTTTTAGCTGGAGGATAGGTGAGTTTCAAACCTTTCGTCAGAAAAGATTTGATGTCCATTCCCCTGTATAACCCATCCATTTCGACTGTGATCTTCTCGTAAACAGTATCAATGACCGCATGTACTTCTCGCGACCCAGTGATCCACAGACCTGTCACGATCGATAAGCATAAGACGCAGAGCAACACGCCTTTCAATATTTTTTCCGTCCGTTTCATAATGGTCTTACCACCTTTTTCAATAGTCAGCGCTAATGCGCCTTTTGCCGTTTTTCAACATTTGGACAGTTACATCGCCGAGAGAGCGTATCATTATGAAATATTTCGTCAGTAAACATTATTTCTTTACATGTATCCATCATACATTATTTGACTGTATATTCAATATAGTATTCTTATTTCATTCAAATACATTTCAGAGAAAAACAGCAAAGATAATGATTTGTTTTAGACAGGGTCTAAAAGGACGGGTTAAATACGAAAGATGATGAGCCGCCGTTACGAGAATCGCGATAAAAGGCTTCACACTCTGTTTGACGGTATCATGAACGGCATTGCTATTAAGTTGAAACAGGCGATCAGACCTGAATGATACTCTCTACCGAGTACCCGTCGAGCCGAAACCGCCTCCGCGGTCAAGCCCGATACTCGCCACTTCGTCCACGATGACGAATTCGGGGATCACCACCTCAGAAAAAATCAGCTGAGCGATTCGGTCGCCCTTGCGGATGTAAAGGCTCCCGAGCGGGTGGCCGTTCGCGTCGACAAAGATCGTAGGATCGTGAATGCCGAACGGCAACGTCCGCCCCGTCCTGTTCTTGAAGTAAGTCGCGGCAGGGATCCCCTTGTAGCGCTTATTGAAATCGTTAAGCTCCTCGGGATGTTTCAAAAGATATGGAATCGGGTCAAATAAAGAAACCGAGTTTTCACAAATGACGGAGACGAGTCCCCTGTAATCTGCGTCAATCGTCCCGGGAGAATTTGAGATGCGAAGTCCGGTGCGAAGCGACAATCCGCTTCGCGGACGCACCTGCGCTTCGAGACCGGGCGGCATGGCCAATCTGACACCCGTCGAGACCAGTACGGTCTGACCCGGCTCGATAACCGCATCCTCGGCAGCACAAAGGTCAAATCCTGCCGCATGTGCCGAGGCTCGCGTCGGTATGACGGCACTGTCTTCCGATTCTATGTAAACGACTTTTCTCGTGTCTATATCTTTCTTTTCCATATCAATCGTATTATTGCGAATCGACATCGCGATCGGACTCGTCGTCCGTCTCAGCTTCGTCAGATTCTCTCAGGGCATCTTCAATCGTCATCTGCAGGTCGCCGAGGAGCAACTTACGACCGCGTCTGGAGCGACGCGTCGGCCTGCTCGTTTCTACATCCGCCAATTCGGCTCTCTCAGAGAGTTTCGACTCGTATATTTCGCAAAGATTGCGGTAGTAGAGCAATTCTTTCTTCATTTGCCAAAACTGTTCGCGCTGACGTATAAGTTCAGCCTTGATCTCTTCCGCCGTCTGGTTGGCGAGTTCCGTGTCGGCTCGCGCCGCTTGAAGCTTTTCGTACGACTCCTCCATCAGGCTGACGGCATTGACAAGCGCAAGTACCGCCTGCGCCACCTGATTTAGCTGAGGCGATTTCTTGGCGACCTGATTCATCATAGCGTCGGCCGTCGCCGCGATGTCCCGCATCTTTTGCGGATCGTCGCTCGTCGTCAGCTGGTATGTGATTTTTCCGATGCGAACTTGAATCTGTTCAACGGGCGCGTTCACGATTGACACCTCCTCCAATTCCCATTATGATACTGAATTCTCGCCTGAGTGACAAATTGGCATCCTGAGCGATTCGTATAAATCTTTGAACTGGCATGGAGTCAACTGTTCGGAACGTATGTCGGATCGCAGGTCGCGATCAGTTAAAAATTGCGCCAAAGTGTCAGGCGGGATTTCATGATCGTACGTTAATTTGAGTGCGTTCGCGAGTGTTTTCCTCCTGTATTGGAAGAGATCCGTCAGGAAACGATGAAAACCGGGATCGGCGGCTCGTGTTTTATTATCCTGATCGTCAGACGGGATGAGCGAGACGAGTGATGATGTCACGTTCGGTTTCGGCGTAAAAGCGTGTCGTGAGACGGTACTTTCCTCTTGCCATTGTCCGAAAAGCCCCGTTACGATCGATAGAACACCGTATTTCTTTGAACCTGGACGCGCCGTAAGGCGGTCGGCGACGTCTTTCTCAATCATAAAAAGTGCGTGATCCATGTCCGGCAATTGTTGCACCGCGTAGAGAATAAGGTCGGTCGTCAAATAGTAAGGCAGATTCCCGAAGACGATCAAGCGACCGGTCACTTTCTGCGCGTACTCATGTAAATCAACTTTAAGCGCATCCTCGTACAGGACAAGCGGTTTTGCGGCCAATGTCGAAAAAAGCTCTTCGTGCAACGGCTGAAACTTGCGGTCAATCTCAACCGCGATCACCTCGTCCGTCAGTTCCGCGATACGCTTCGTGATAAACCCCGGACCGGCGCCCAGCTCGACAACGCGATCGCCGTGTTCTAGATCAAGGATCGATAAAATACGTTCAATGACATTGTCATCAATGAGAAAGACCTGCCCGAGCGAGTGTTTCGGTCGCAGGTCAAATTGTCGAAGTAATGCACGATAAGGCATAATCGTCAAAATTCAGCTGTCAAGAGATTAAGGCGACGGTGTAATAATGTAAATGCCGTTCGTCCAATTGCTGCGCGTGAGTAGTTTACATTCGTCGGCGTCATAGCATAAGTCGAAGCAGCCTCCGCTCCTGTCGCCTACAACGGCCATTCCGTAACCCCTCACAAAGACAACCGCTCCGCGCGGATAAATCGAAAGATCGGAACTCCCTACGGCGACAATCCCGCGCTGTGCAAGCAAGCCGGACGCAGTGCCGTGACAAGTAGGTTTCGTGTGTCCTAACCTGCATTTGCCGGTGCTGCTGCGATTAATCTGGTATCTGCAGACTTCGACACCGTCGTAGTGCGTCGCGCGACGTCCGGGCATCGCCTGCGCGTAAGTGAACGTAATCCCGTCGACGGTAATCGTTCCGTCCCCGTTGTCGGTAAACGTCTCGTAATGGCGATTGATCGACGAACTTCCTTCCTTATTGATGAGCCCGTACTTCTTGAGAATACTGAGGTTGGCGTGGGCCGCACTATTGGAGCCCGTGCCCGGATTCACAAATTGAATACCACCCTCCGGCGGCTTTACTGTCGTCCTCGTCGTTGTCGCGGTCGTGGTCGAACTCGTCTCTTCGGTTACAGGCTCGGAGGCAGTTGTAGTAGTTTTCTTAGCCGTCGTTGTCGTCGCGAGCGTTTTCGTCGTCGTTGTCGTCGTTGTCGTTTTCTTCGTCGTCGTGGTTGTCGTCGTTGTCGTCGTTGTCGTCGGTGGCGATGTCTCTGTCACAGGCCGATACTTCGTAATGAAATCGCGCGAGACGTAACCGAACACCAGACCGGACAAGCGTACCTTTGCCCACTCATCGTTCAATCCGATCACGCGCAGGGGCGTACCGTAGTCAAGCTTTTTGATGATCTTCGACTTCGTAGAAGGCTCCTCACGCAAATTGAGACCTGCCTCCGAATTAGCGTAGTAGCGAATATCTACTTCTTTAAAGGCGTTCGGATCTCGCGTCGTGGTCGTCTTAACCTCAGTCTTCGGTTCCGTCGCCGGCGATGTCGGTGTGGTGATTTCGGCAGCCGACTCATGGCCTTCGTTCAGGATGTCTTCGGTCGTACTCTCGGTAGGCGGCTTCATGTGCTGCAGATCAACGTGATGACGATCAATAACTCCCGGCATATCGACATTAGCCTCATGGGAATCATCATGTGGCGCATCACTATAGTGCGCATCCGTTGTTCCGGGAAGAGTGAGATCATCTGCAGGGACAAAAACAGCAACCTGCTCCGCATTATTGGAATTGTTAAAAAGGCGAATGGCAAACGCAACTAAAACAGCTGTCACCAAAACCAGCGCAGTTGTCATCAACATCGCGTCAAATTTACGTCTAAGTCGCATTTGTTTCCTTTTTAAAGCACATACAATGACGTGCAGTTCCTTAATGCGTGTACATATTTTATGATGACTTCACAAAAAATGCAACACCCCGCATTAATATCCGTACTTTTACCGATCCGGCAAGCATTTCCAACGCTTTTTCGGATACCATTATTCAAATGTACGTTCAATATTAAAACACTTCCACCGATCGCAATCCGTTATGCTAAACTGTTTTTGTTGAAGCTTACAGATACGAGTCAATCGGTCACGGACAAAGCAGAAGGTCATTCTATTTAGGTGAAAACTCGTAGTTATTAAATAAAGGGGGGAGGAAGCGAGATGAGACGACCACGCTTTCTTTCAAATAATGACGATTTTGTTCCCATTGAGGAACAAAAATCTTTCAATACGGGCGATGTCGCGACCGGTGAGGGGGAATCGCCGGATCGCCGTACACCTAAGTATAAAGACAGCTATTCGGACGATCCCTCTCAACCGTCCGGCTCTTCAGGTCAAACCTTTGAGCTTTCAGGGATACGGAAAACTTCCCTTAATCTCTCTCACGCAAAAGGCATTGCCGCTCATCGCGAAACATCTGCCGACGCGAAAGCTTACGACAAAGGCCTCCCCGTACCCGCAGATACAGCAGATCGTCCGGATCCGTTGTACGATCGATCAGTATCAAAAATAGATGCCGGTAAATCAGCGAGGACTTACGCGATGAGATCCAATAAGAACATTAATAAAGATGAATCCGCCCCGTCCGATGAGAAGGCTGTTACGTTTGCGCAAAACGATACAACCGATTTTGCTCAGTCCGATAATGAAACGATCACAAAGACAAAAAAGCGCAAAAACTACCCGGATTCATCTGATAAAAAAATCGCTCTCGGTGCGAACAGCGACAAGGGCGACCAGAAGAATAAGTCAAGTAAGAAGCGGAAAAACCGCATTGTCTCGCTTATTTTAGCGTTGCTCGCCATTCTTTGTTTTGCTCTGGGAATCTATTTCCTCGTTTTGCCGTCCATCGTTCACAAAAATCAGGACGATGCCGCAAAGAAATTGCTCGAGAAGCTCAAGGAACAGGAAAAGTCCGGAGATGTCGGGGAAGTTGAAATTACCGTCAAAGCCGGAGAAGTCAATGCGCCGGGCAGTTTCAGCCCCGAGTACGACGTCATTCTCCAACCTGGAGAAACGCTCAACCCTGACAGCCCTGCTTTCACCGAAGAAAAATTCGACCGCGACGAGATAATAAAAATAAAAACCGACACCATCATGCGTATTCCGAAAATTGATTTGGAAATCGCCGTCGCGCCCAATGTCAGATCCTCTTCCCTTTGGGTCCTGCCGGGTCACTATCCGTCGAGTGTCAAACCCGGACAAAAGGGAGTCGCCGCATATTTCGGGCACCGCATGTACGGTAAGGGGCGCCACTTCAATCGACTCAATGAGGTTGAAAAGGGTGACATCATCGAAGTGCAACGAAAAGGTAAGATTTACACCTACCTTGTGGACGCCCAGCGAATCATCGAACCGGCCGATCTCGGCAAATACGTTCTCGAGAAAACATCTAAAGCGAAGATCCTTCTCGTCACATGCCACCCTATTCAGACAACCGGCACACCGAAATACAGGATCGTGGTCCAGGGACATCTGACTGACGTCAGGGACGTCGAATAGGGCACTTTAGGGATTTATAAGCTTTAATCGAAAAGCTCGTCGAGCGAAAGGTCGTTCAGGACCGTCGTAAGGATGGCCGTCTCTTCACGCGAGAGCGTGACGCCCTTACCCATCTTTGTATGGTCGGGAGACCAATCGCGAATATCCAGCTTAGGCGCCGCGCCGTTCCAGCTGACAAAGTTGAGCTCACGGCTCCAGCCCGATTTTGCACTGCTCGAAAGCACTGCAAGCTCTTTCTTAATATCGAATGTAAAATTTGCCATGTCTTTCTCCCTCTTGTTTTTTTATTATCATTAACTCCGGATACTCCAAAGCCCCCTCACGATTAACGTAGGCTTTTCGGTCCAATTTTCCAGATATCTTCGGCGTAATCGCGAATGGTGCGGTCTGAACTGAAGTGTCCGCTTGCACAGATGTTGTTCCAGCACATTTTTGCCCAGTTGATCTGATTGCGATAGGCTGCGTAGGCCTTGCTTCGCGTCTCGCGATAATCGGCAAAGTCACCGAGCACGTAATACGGATCGGCTTTCTCATAGCTTGAGCCCTGAAGAAGCCTGTTGTAAAGAGCGCGGAACATCCCCGTGTTGCCATCCGAGATTGCTCCACTGACCAAGGTATCAACCGCGCGCTTGAGGCCTTCGATATTTTCATACTGCCAGTGCGACATATAATATTTCTTCGTCGCGGGGAAGTCTTTCAGGCGAGGGCCGAACATAAAGGCGTTCTCCTCCCCGACCTGTTGCAAGATCTCGATGTTGGCGCCGTCGTACGTTCCGACAGTCAGTGCGCCGTTCATCATGAACTTCATGTTGCCCGTTCCCGAGGCTTCCATACCGACCGTTGAAATCTGTTCGGAGATATCGGCGGCAGGGAAAATCCTCTCCGCGAGCGAGACGTTGTAATTGTGCATGAAGATGACGCGCATCTTGTGGCTTACGTCGAGATCATCGTTGACGATGCGAGCGATCTCATTGATGAATTTAATCGTCGCTTTGGCAAGAAAATAGCCGGGCGCCGCTTTCGCTCCGAAGATGTAGGCGACGGACGGCATGTTGAGGAGCGGATCTTCTTTCAGCTTGTAGTAGCGATCAAGTATTTCGAGCGCATTCATCAGCTGGCGTTTATATTCGTGGAGCCGCTTGATCTGCACATCGAATATAAAGGACGAATCGATCTCGATTCCTTCACGCTCCTTGATCAAACGGGCGAGACGTTCTTTATTCCCCGCCTTGATCTCGAGGAGATTGCGCATCTCAGTCGTATCTTCGGCGACTCCCTTAAGTTCCAACAGTCTGTCCATATCGGTCAGCCATGCGTCGGAACCGCTGAGACGCGTCAACATAGCGGAGAGTTCCGGGTTGCATAAATTCAGCCAGCGGCGCGGCGTAACGCCGTTCGTCTTGTTTTTGAACTTGTCAGGCCACCAGCGGTAAAACGGATTGAAAACTTCCTGTTTCAGTATTTCACTGTGGATCTTCGCGACGCCGTTGATGGAGTCGCACGCGTAAATAGCGAGGAGCGCCATGTGAATCTGATTATCGTGAATGGGCGCGAGCGCGTCGATTTCCTGCTCGTTGTGACCCTTTTCGAAGGCTGCTTTTCTGAACTGTTTGTCAATCATCTCAATGATCTCGAGAACGCGCGGGAACAGGAAGCGGAAGATTTCGATGTCCCACTTCTCCAGCGCCTCCTGCATGATCGTATGGTTCGTAAAGGCGAACACCTTCGTCACGATCTCCCAAGCTTCTTCCCAGCTCTGCTGATTCTCATCGATCAAAAGCCGCATGAGCTCGGGGATTGCCAGAACGGGGTGCGTATCGTTCAGTTGGATGATGTTCTTGTCGGCAAAATGCGAGAAGTCGTAGCCGTGCTCTTCACGGTATTTGCGAACGATCGTCTGCAAGGAGGCCGATACGAAGAAGTATTGTTGACGCACACGCAGGACTTTTCCGTCGTACGTCGTGTCGTTCGGATAGAGGACGCGACAAATATCCTGGACACGATTGCGCATGATGACGGCATCGTCAAACCGCTGTGAATTGAAGAGATTGAAATCGAACTCTTCAGCAGGTTCAACTTTCCAAAGGCGGATGGTGTTGACGTTCTTCGTACCCCAACCTGTCACGGGCAGATCCCATGGAACGGCGTAAACGTCCATATCGCGGTAATGGACGAGCACTTTATCTTCGCGTCGCGTCGCCAGAAACGGATACGGGAGCTCCATCCATGCATCGGGGTACTCTTTCTGATGTCCGTGCTCGATTTCCTGTCGGAACAGTCCGTAGCGATAAAGGATACCGTGGCCGATCACGGGCAGCTCCATCGTCGCCGACGAGTCGAGAAAACACGCCGCCAGACGGCCAAGACCGCCGTTACCGAGCGCGGGATCCGTCTCCTCGTCCAAAACCTCGTCGAAATCGAATCCCGCTTCCTCGACGAGCTCTCGGATGACATCGAGCAATTCCCTATTAATCAGATTGTTGAGCAAGCTGCGCCCAACGAGAAACTCAGCGGAAAAATAATGAACCGTGCGCCCCTCCTGATACAGCTGTCGTGTCGCCTCCCAACTGGGACCGATCGTTTCCATGACGGCGCGCGAAAGCGCTGTCCAGTACTCGTGCTCTCCGGCATGAGCAACACTCTTGCCATACTCAGCGTAAAGATATGATTCAATTCTCTCTGCCAAAAGTTCTTTATTCATTTAATACCTCACTAGGATCTATGCAA
>MTKW01002008.1_pt1 | contig 28954 bp, 23 predicted proteins | sample 1042761 | NCBI WGS metagenome assembly MTKW01 (sample SAMN06205366, study PRJNA360243) | anaerobic digester metagenome | biome: Wastewater treatment plant; feature: Anaerobic digester sludge; material: sludge; isolation source: anaerobic digester fed with sludge from wastewater treatment plant ...
TTTGAAACCGGCAAACTGATAAATCTGGACCCTTGATGCCATGACTCAACCCGCAAGCAAACCACCGCAAGCACCCGACCCCGCACGTTTCGCCGCCAATCGGCGCGTGGCGGTCTTTGTCGCGATATTCGCCATGTTGTTTGCCGGTGCCGTCGCTCTCGTGCTGCGCGAAGAAAAGCGGCGCAGTCTGCTAATCCAGCCCAGCCCGCCCGCGGCTCCAACGGAAATTCCATTGCCAGCCGCGAAAACGCCGGCGGAAACACCCGACCCAGGTGAGACCGCTCGGCCTCCCGCCCCAACCTCGCCGGCCCTGCAGCAAAGCGAGGAAATGGCCGCAGCGCTGGCGGCCTTCCGTGAAGCCGCCGAATTCATGAAAAGCCAGCGCTATGAGCTGGCGGAAGAACGCGCCGCCGCCGCCCTCCTCGCCTATCCTCAAATGGCATCCGCGCAACGCATGTTGGGCCTGATTTATATTCAACGAGGACGCATTCGCCCCGCAATTGCCATCTTGGAGGCCTCGCTCCGCAACGAACCCTTCAATCCCGAAGCCCTGACCAATCTGGCATTCGCTTACCTGCAAAACAACAACCCGCAACTGGCGCTTGAGCTGGTTGAAACTTGTCGCAGCCTCCACCCGACCTACACACCGGCCCTAATCCAGCACGGGTTGATTCTGCTGACCATGCGCGACTTCACTCAGGCCATCACCGTTCTGGAAGAAACAGTGGAAGCCTTCCCCGCCGTTCCCGGCCCGCGCAACAATCTGGCCATTGCCCTGTATCGTTCCGGCGACCACGCCGGAGCGCAGGAGCAATTGACCAGGGTGCTGGAAATGGACCCCAAGAATTTTTCCGCCCTGTTCAATACCGGCGCAATCTACGCTCAGGAAACCAACGCCCCTGCCGCAATCCCCTGGCTCCGCCAAGCCATGCAACAAATGCCCCTCCACCAATTCCGAACATATTTGAACGACACGGATTTGACCCCCATTCGCGAAACACCCGAATTCTTGGAATTTCTGGAAGAGTTGGACCCCGCATTCCCCGGCGCGCCTCCGCCGCCATAATGGTTTTCAGCCGATAGTCCGCTGAAGACTAATGAATACCCGCCACGGAGAGGTATAACTCCGAGAATTGCTTGAATATAATTTGCGGCGCATGCATCCGAACAACGGTTTCGCGTCCCTTTTCGCCCATGGTTCTCGCGCACGCTTGCTGCTGTAACAAGTGTACCCAAACTTTGGCAACTTCGTTGGCCGTGGCAAAGCGAGGCAAAAGGCACCCCCCGCCATCGCCAATTAACTCCCGATTGCCACCGCAATCGGTCGCAATCACCGGCAGCCCGGCGGCCATATATTCCAAAATCGTATTGGATAGGCCTTCATTGTGAGTCGGCACCAGCGCGCCAATGTCACATTGCCGGAGCAAGGCCGGCACATCATGAACATCCCCCAAAAAACAAACAGCCCCCTCCAGCTTCAGCGCCGCCACTTGTGCTTGCAAGGAGGCCATTTGCGGCCCATCGCCAGCGACAATCAAGACAGCCGCCGGAATATCCCTGCGCACCAGTACCAAGGCTTCAATCAACAGCCCCACATTTTTTTCCGGATCGAGCCGATTCACCACCACCAGGCGTCGTCCCGACAGCAACTGCTCACTTTTTGAAAACGGGCATTGAGCTCGCGCATCAAAATCCGCCACATCCATGAGATTCGGAATGACCACGGCCTTATCGGGCACCAGCCCCTGCGCAACGAAATGCTCCCGCACCGCCAGACAGTTGGCAACCACGCGCGCGGCGCGGCAATCGGCCCGCCGCATGGCAGCCAGCTTCCATCGCGGATAGATTTGCCCCAAATCGCGGCGGCTGGTGACCAGCGCAACACCCGCCAGTTGAGCCGCCAACTGCCCGAAAATCGCGGCATCGGCATCCCATGTGTGCAAGATGTCCGCTTTTGTTTCCCGCAACCAGCTCGCCAGTCGGCGAATTTCCCGCCATGTCTCCCACCGGACGGCATGGCGAATGCGGACCTCATGAACCGGCCCGCAAACGGCCTCTACATCATCAAGAAAAAAGCCGCGCCGGTGAAATACAGCCACCCGGTGCGTCTGCCCCTGTTGCGCCAGCCCTATCGCCATCCGCGCACACTGTCCTTCCGTCCCGCCCCGGATTAAGTCATATACCAAATGAGCTATGCGGGGAGCCGTCATCAGCGACCATCCATTTTTTCAGATGTCTTCAATAGCGGCTCAATCACCCGCCAGATTTCCTCCGCTGCCAGCCGAATCCCGGCATCATTCCAGTGCGTGTCATCCCGCCAATACAGGCGTTGCCTCTGCTCGGTCGCATTTCTAAACACGGGCATCAAATTGACCACCGGAATACCTTGGGCCTGAAGTCCCATTTCAATTTCCGCCAACAGTTGGTCCCCGCCGGCCAATCCCTGCTGGTCTTCACGCGACAACGCCCGCAGATGTATTTGCTCCTTTTCAGGGATGAGCAAAACCGTCAGGGTCTGCCCACGCGAGCGAAATTCATCGGCAATGCGCTGAACCACACCAACAATCGCCTGGGCATTCTCACCCGGCGTCAACAACGGAAGCACCCGCAAGTTTTCACGATAAAACAGCATCGGGCCGAATACCGGATCATCCCTCCCCACCACATCCCACGGCCATTCCTGGAATGCAAGCAACTTGATCTGGCCCCAAAGTTGTCGCCCGAAAAAGGCAAGGATGGACGTATTCGGCCAATCGCGTCGTACCCGGTCTGGCATCAGGTTATTCCACTGGATACTTGGCTTGGCTGGAGCGCCGATCTCTTTGTTGTGTGAAGTTTGGCGAAACCATGAGGCAATCGGCTGGCGCTGAAATAGTCCCGCGCCAAGTTCCCGTGCGGCTAAATCCCACACGACGATCGCAGGCTTCGGGTCCAAATGATCCGCCGCAAGATAGCGCCTCATCTCCAAGAAAGGACCCGCCGCCGCCGAGCCATGATTGTACACCGGGTGCCCGCTCACGTTGGATAACGCCTGAGCCACAGTTTGCGTTTCCTGCGAAACCAAAAAACTGTCGCCAAGCATCAGAATCGGATAATAGCCGGATGATGGCGACGCTTCGTTGAAATAGCCCCGTTCGTCACGATATGCGATTTTTTCGGCGTGAAACTCGGCATACCGTGCCGCCACTCGCGGAACGGGCACCATCTTGGTCAGTCCGCCCCCCGTTTCCGCTGGGACAACAAAAGATTCCGCCGTGCGCGCAGGTTGACCAGTGGCCACCGGAAGCGGCAGCCATTTATCCTGCCAGCGGAACTCCACCAATCGCACAAACCAATCCCCCGTCAACAGCGCCAACCAGAAAAGTACAGCAACAATCGCCCATCCGCGCACATAGCGTGGCGACGCCGTCGCAAAGCTGTTCAGTAAATTGGGGTGTTCGTTACGGGTTGCCATGGCTCATTAGAATTGAAAATACAAGAAGGGGGAACTGGTATTGACCAAAAATACGCCCACGCACAATAAAAAGAGCATTGCCAGCGCAACCAACAACCCGGCGCGTGGCTTCCAACTGATTTCCCAGGTGTTACGGGCGAAAAAGACTAAGGCCACTCCGATGAGGCCGATGCCCCAATTCAACAACGAAGAACCGACCATTGGATAGACATCGCCCCACCCATTCAGCCCCGCCAACCCGCGAAACATAGTCGCGGCTACATCCAAAGTTGGCGCGCGAAAAAGGACCCAGCCCATCATGACGATGACAAACGTCATCAATATCTGCAACGGTTGGGGGAGTCGCCATCCGATCCCGCGCTTGCCATTCCATCGCTCCAAGGCCAGCCACAATCCATGATAAGCTCCCCAAAGAACAAACGTCCAATTCGCCCCATGCCACAAGCCGCCCAGCAACATCGTGAGAAACAAGTTAATATATGTCCGCACGGACCCCTTTCGGTTTCCGCCCAACGGTATATATAAATAGTCCCGTAGCCAGGAGGAGAGCGAAATGTGCCAGCGCCGCCAAAAATCGGTGATGGAAATCGCCTTGTACGGCGAATGAAAGTTCTGGGGAAACTGGAAGCCCAGAAGCAATCCCAGCCCGACCGCCATGTCCGAATAACCACTAAAATCAAAATAGATTTGCAGGGTGTAGGCCAGCAGTCCGCTCCAAGCCCCCGCCAAGCCAGGCGCAGCATGAGAAAAGGTCCATTCCGCAATGAGGGCGACCGCATCCGCAATCAAAACTTTTTTGGCCAACCCCAGCACAAACAAAACAATCCCCGCGCCCGCCTTGGCCCACGTATGGCTCCGTTTCCGGAGCTGTTCGTCAATTTCATGATACCGGACAATCGGGCCCGCCACGAGTTGCGGGAACAGGGACACATAGCAGGCGAAATCAATGAAACTGCGCGCGGGTCGGGCGTGGCCGCGATAAATATCAATCGAATAGCTCATCGCCTGAAAGGTGTAGAAGGAAATCCCAACCGGCAGCACCAAATGCAAAAGCGGCACCAACGAGCTTTCGGCGCCCAGCCATCCGGTAATCTGATTGATGGTCGCGGCACCCAAATCGTAATATTTGAAGAAGCCGAGGATAGATAAATCGCTGATAATTGAAAAGCGCAGCCAGCGCTTCCGAACTTTTGGGTTGGTCGCCGCTGCGATGCGCCCCCCGGCAACGTAATCAATCGTAATCGTCAAAAGTAGCAGGCTGCAAAAACGATAATCCCACCAACCATAGAAAATGAAACTGGCCAAAACCAACCACGCATGCCGCCACACTTTCGGCAAAAGCAGGTAGTAGCCGACCAGAACAATCGGTAGCAGAGCAAACAGGAATTCATAGGAGTTGAACAACATAAAGTTATCCCGGCAGACCGGCCTTCCGCTCCATTCGTGTCCACTCTTCTCGCTTTAAAACACCGAACAATGCCGACGCGGAACCAGCCAGCATCATCATCGGGGCATTCCATGCTCCAGGACTGAAAAAACCGCCCACGGCAAACGCAACCGCTTGCATCTGAAAGGTCCAGCCGAGGTCCCGCACCCCGGGCCAATCTCGGGTATGCCGTCGCACCCAATCGCCAGCAAAAAACAGGATGCCAATAAAGCCGACATAAAGCCCCATGCCGATCAGGCCCATTTGCCGCCCCGCCATGAGTATTTCGCAATGCACCTGCCCACTGGCCATCGGGAAACGATCCGTGTATTTGGATGCATCCGGATTGACTCCAACGCCAAAAAACAAATGTTCTTTAATCAGCGCCCACGTGTCGCGATTTTTCGCCTGGCGCTCTTCCGCACTCTGCTCATCCTGAGTTGGAGGCCGGTACGCATCTTCCTTCTTGCCGAAACCTAAAAAGGAAGCCGCCGATTGCGGAATCGTCCGAAATCTTGCTTTGTTCCGCTCCCCGGTGAAAGGATAAATCATGATCACCACAACCGCAGTCAGGATTAAGGTTTTCCAGCGCCGCCTAGCGTAATGGGGCAACAAGAAAATTCCAAGAAATACGAGAGTCACCATTCCCGTTCGGCTGCCGGTTTCGAAAACAATCCAAATAGCCGATAACGCACAAGCCAGAAAAAACCACTGTATCCACTTTTTAGGCGCCTGTTGATAGGCATATAAATAAATGGGCAGGAACACGCACATCATATAAGCAAAGCCGTTGGGATTTTCGATCAGGGAAACGGCCGCGCCCAGCAGACGGTCACCCGCATAGGTTGCGCCTACTGCCGACAGCCGCAAACCGCCCTTGATCCACCACAAGGTGCTGAACAACGCGGTCATCTGCACTGCCCACACGCGCTCAACTGTGTCAGCCATGGCTTCAATCATGATTAACAGCAACGAGTTTTTGATCAGAATATCTAAATAGGGATTCCACGCAGGTGATTTCTGATAAACCCCAAAATATTGCGACAGTGTCGCAAAAAACATTAACGCCAGCGCCAGAATGGTGGCCGGACCCAAGCGGACAATTGGTCGGCGTTCTTCAAGGCAGGCCAGAATATGTAAGCCGACGCCAATAATAAAAGCCAGGTTGGCAATTCGCAGGGGCCATAGAAAGGTGAAGCGGTTTTGGGGCTGGACCAGCAGAATGCAAATGTACCAGAGAATAAAGCGAAAGCTCCACAGGTTCATCAGATAGTCCCCCCATGTCTGCCGAAAGCTGTCTCAACAGGCGGATCGGCATTCTCCTGACAGGGCGGCAGGCCTTTCATCCCCTCGCAACCCATTTATCCAACTACACCAGTCGCGTGAACCAGCGGCACCAAGAGCGACTCTTGATAAAGTTTCTGGATCATTTCGACATCCAGACCGTGGCCCGACTTATAGGAAATGACATCGCCGACAAACAAGCCGTCCTCAATCAGCGCAATCGCCGCCAACAAATCCAAGGTGGCGCGATGCCAAACCGCCTCCAGCGATTTCCCGTTGTGTTGCAGCAGCGGCTTATTCCAATACCCCAGCCGCCCGGCAATCAGCAAATTTTCGAATGAATACCCCAAATTGCGAATATCCGCGAATAACAGCCCGATAGTCTTGCAATAGAACATTTTCATCGCCGTACTATTGGTGCGCGCGGTGGCCCCATAAGCAAACTTTTCCGGGTCCACGGCAAACCGAATGCGCTGTTTCCCAATCGCGGTTTTGAAATCAACCGCGACATCCAGTTTCAGCATCGGTCGCTCGGGATCAGCCGGCGCCAGCGTCAAGAAGCCCCCGTTCCGATTCGCCACGGTAACCGGCTCGCGCACAGTCACAAAAGTGGCCAGCCGATTAACCGGACGAACGCCCGCCGATTGCAGGGCTTCCACCAAATCCTGACTGCCGTGATTAAATAGAGGTGGGTCGCCAGAATTGATTTTAATCAGCAAATTATCAATGCCCAGACCCATGCGCAGGGCAATCATGTGTTCCGCCATACGGATATAATTATGCGGGGACCCACTGCGCAAAACAATATTGCTAACGACATTTCCGGTTGTCCACACATTATGAATCGAGCAGCGCACAGGCAGACACTCGGGCAAATCCGTGCGCTCAAACCACCAGCCCTCCAGATCCGTTGGGCAAAGGGTCAGCGTGCGGATGCTTTTCCCGAAAAAAGTGCCACGCCCCTGCACGGACACCTCCCTATCAATCGTGGTCTGGGCGCGCGCCAAACGAATGGGGCGCGCCTCATCCATCATGTCCCAATCCACGGGCTGCTTTTGCCAAGCGCGCACGCCAGCATCCAATGTCTCAGGCTGACCACTTAATAATTTGCCGACGGGATTCTGTAACATGGTTCAATCCTGCGCAATTTTTCCGAAGGTGACAAATCCTAATTCGCAGGCCAGCGCCTCGCTTTCTTGGCTGGCGTCATAAACCCGCCACAAGACGGGACGCGAGCCAGCCAAAGCGTGTTGGCGGCGCATTTCTTCGGGCTTCGCGCTTTCGCAAACCAAGGCATCGGCATAAAAAGTGGTAAAGGGCGCCATCGGCCCGGCATCGCTGACCAGCACGCAGACCCCTTTTTCTTTCAGCACACAGGCCACCGCCGCAATCGCCTCCACCTCGGCATGGCGGACATCCACGGCGGAGCGCGAATCTCCTTCCGCCCAAACAGCCGGATAATCGCACAGATGCAACGCGCGCGGATTGTAATCCAGTTGTTCCGGCGTGCCCATCGCTCGAATCCAGACCATGGGCGAGGAGCTGGCCAGTGCAGCTTGCAACAGCGTTCGCCCGCGATTCTGCCCCAGCCCCAGCATGACTTCCATATCCGGGTCGGGATTCACAACTAGACTCGCGGCATCCCCATCCGTCGTCAGCATCCACTCACCGGCGGCATTCTGAGCGGCGCAACTGAACGCGCTGGTCACCCAGTCCTGCGTGGGCAACAGACCGGACGTTAGTAGCATCAGATATTGTAAGTAATCATACGAACTTCGGAAGCCGCCCGGATGAGAACTGCGCAGATAGGCCGGCTCAAACGCGGGCAGGCCCGCTGCAACCAGCTCAACCCAATTGTACGGCAGCGGCAGAATGGGGCTGGCCCGAAGCAATCGCTCGCCCACGCCTTGCATAGCCTCATCGGCATCGCGAGCTGGCCAGGCTACGGCTTCCAGAGAGAAAGTCGCCCACCGTGGAAAATTCCCCGTCTCTCTTGTCACGGCTAAATCATACTCCATGCCAATTTGATTCGGCGGCTCGGTCACCGCGCGAAAACGGCGCGGCTCCTTCAGGTCCATCAGAAGCGCCACCGCTAAGCCATCGTGGACGGATACAATCGCCGGCGGCAATTCATCTTGAATGGCGGGAACACCTACAGCACCCGTTTGGAGAAAAACCCGCACACGCAAGCAACGTGATGCGCTCTCCTGCAACATAATGCGGCCATGCATTTGCACGCGGTCATTGTCCAATGGTGTGACAATCAGACTCCAATCCAGACCCGCATCATCCAGTGAACCGGAATAGAGCCGCGCGTTGCCCGCTTCGGCGGAAAACAATCCGCCCTCACGTGCGCGCCGCATCGGCTGAACGTCCCAGCTCTGCCCAGTCGCCGCATCTTCGATCCGCAAGGAAAACTCAACCGCTCGCCCGGCCAGATCCAATGGAAAAAAACCGGACGGCTGGCCTTCCTGATCAAAAACCACTGACCATCGGCGAGAGCGTAACAAGTTGTCATAAAGCACCGACAACGAACGAACCACGCAAAGACCAAATGGATTGCCCGTGGTGGGCAGGCGCGCCGCGCCCAAAGGTAGCATGTGCGCCTCATCCAGACTCAGAGAATGCTCGCCCCACTCCAAGTTGGTTGCGTTGGCCGGGATGCGCCCCATCCAAATTCCATTGGTAAATACCCAGGAGGAATCAAGCGGTTCTATTTCAGCAGGAAGCCCGCGAACCGCGCCCCAACCGCCCCCCCCTTCATACAAAACAGGCGCCGCATGGACGAGTTGCGCCCAAACCGCCAGCGGCAACAGCAACTGCAGCAAGCCGACAGCCCATCTAGGGCGCACCCGCGCGATTTCAATTCGCATTCCCCCGCCCCTCGGAGCGGACACGCATTTTGCTCCCAGAGCTACGCATGCCAAACCCTTGCAGCAATTTCAACTGATCACGCAAAAAAGCCGCTTTTTCATAGTTTTCCAACTCCACGGCACGGGCCAGCTCCGCGCGCAATGTGTCCGCCTGAGTCCGTGGGCGACGCTGATTCACTTGCCCCAACAGCTCGCGCAACGACTCCACTTCCGCCGGAGTTGCCGTCGGCGAGCCATCTTCATTGAGCGGTTCGAAGTTTTCAAAGTAAAAACTTTCCACATCAATCAAAGCTTCCCGGACGATTTGCTCGGCCTCGTCAAATTGATTCTCGGCCATGCTGATTTCAGCACGCGCGCGCGCATTCATCATGCGCATATACGGGTACAGTTGTGAGAACTGCCAGGCGATTTCGTCGTCCTCCGCATATTCCGCCACAAAGTCCACAAGGTCCAGATTGTGGTCGCTGTCCGCCGCCATGCCAGCCCAATCGCCCAAGGCATGATACGCCATCAAACGGTAGTAGTACTGCGTAACCTCCTGCTGCAATTCCGCGCAGGCGTTGGCATCCAAGCCATACGGCAAGGTATTTCCCGGCGCATACGTCTCTTCGTTCAAATAAAATTCGCGTAGCGATTCAAAGCCACGGGGCCGGACGCCATCCGGGCGGCCGGTGGGCTCCATTTGAAAAACACCCAAGTCGAGCCGCAACTGGATTTTTCGCGAGCCATCGGACGCCTGAATCCAACGCGCGCGCACTTCGTTGGAATCATAATCCCAACCCGCGACGATGTCAGCGATATCCTTGCTCATGAGCAATTTCCTTCCAACGGAAAAAGGCCCCGGTCGGAAAGCCGACCGGGGATAATATTTCGTTAAACCAGCGAAAAATTACTTGGCCGCTTCGGGCGCAGCATCCGCCGCTTTTTTAGCGGCTTTTTTGCCCTTGGAGGCCTTTTTTTCGGCCTTTTTCGCACCTTTTTCGGCTTTTTCAGCCTTCTTTTCGCATTTTTCAGACTTTTCGGCTTTCTTTACGCTTTTCTCAGCCTTGCCAGCCTCTTTTTTGGCTTTCTTGGCTTTTTTCTCAGCCTTGGCCTTGCAATCCGCGCTGGCGGCATCCGCATCTGCAGCCGCATCTGCGGCGACTTCCGCGCTCACAGCCGGTTGAGCGGCGGGCTCATCGGGAACAGCCGTAGCCTTCTTGCCGAACGGCCACCACCAAGCAGCGGAGACGCTCATCGCCGAAGCCAAAACAAGTGCCAACATCATTGTCATCAGTTTTTTCATCATGTTCCTTTCCAATCTAAGTGATTTGTCGAACGACAGGCACTATACAACATCTGGACACCGAGGCAAGCCATGAACAGGCCGCGCACCGGAGTTATTGGCCATAAAAAGCCGCGATAGCCGCAACTACCGCTTGAGCCATTTCCCCGGTCAAATCGGGATAAATGGGCAACGCCAGTGTTTCCTTGGCCGCTCGCTCGCTTTCGGGGAAATCGCCGACCTGATAACCGAGATCGCGGAAGCATTCCTGCAAATGCAGCGGAACAGGATAGTAAATCTCCGTGCCGATACCACTGGTGCGCAAATGCGCAATCAACTCATCACGACGCTGGGCGCGAATGACATACTGATTAAAAATATGCCGATTCGTACGCGCAACAGGCAACTGAATCCTGCCCGCCGCGACCAACCCGGACTCGGCAAACAAATCGGCATAACGCGCCGCATTGGCCTGCCGCCCCGCGGTCCAGCTATCCAAATACTTCAATTTAATCGTCACTACGGCCGCCTGCAGGGCATCCAGCCGGAAATTGCCGCCCACGAAATGGTGGTAATACTTCGGCTCCGAGCCATGATTCCGCAAAATTCGGGCCTGATGCGCCTTGGCATCATCTTGCAACGTAAGCATCCCGCCATCGCCAAACGCGCCGAGATTCTTGGAAGGGAAAAACGAAAAGCAACCATAATCGCCAATGCTGCCCGCGCGCTTACCGTTCCATTCGGCACCGATAGCCTGGCAGGCGTCCTCGATAACAATCAACCCCTTTGCGCGCGCCACAGCCATGATGGCATCCATATCCGCCATTTGTCCGTAGAGATGCACCGGAATAATGGCCTTGGTGCGCGGGGTGATTGCCGCCGCCAGTTTTGTGGCATCCAAGTTGTAGGTCTCCGCGTCAATATCCACGAAAACCGGCCGCGCACCCACCCGCACAATCGCGCCCACCGTGGCAAAAAATGTGTAAGGCGTCGTAATGACCTCATCGCCGGGGCCGATGCCCTCGGCCATCAAGGCCACGAGCAGCGCATCCGAGCCCGAAGACATGCCCACGCCGTGGGCGGCACCGCAATACGCGGCCACCGCCGCCTCGCATTCCGTCACCTTGGGGCCTAGGATAAAAATCTGCGATTCACAGATTTCGCGCAAAACCGGCTCCACTTCGGCGCGAATTTGGTTGTATTGCGGCTTCAAATCCAGCAACGGCACATTCATGGCATCTCCTCGTTAAGAAAACACATAACAGCCCTCGAAAGTGGCATACCCCGAAGGAGAAATCACGCAAAATCGTTCCATGAAATGAAAATAACTCCAAGAATAGAAATTACCGACAATTTGTCATATTTTTTGCTGTTTTCAATAATTTTATGTTATTCTTTTCCCTGCAAATGGTTACAAATTATCCATCTAATGGTTAATTAACCATTATAATTTCCATAATGATGAAAATTGCCCAGTTTTTGACATTTTTTAGAAAATTTATCTAAAGATTTGTTAAGTATGAATTTTTAGCCAAAAAATCGCAACAACCTGCATATTTTTTCGCAAATTTGATATATTTTCAGATTTTAACGTCTCAAATCATTATTTTATTGGCAAAATTCGCATATTTATAAAATTCCTGTCATCAAAATAGGATTTTTTACTTTGGGGGAGCCACCGGAAGCCTGCGGGGAGAAAAAAGTAAAAAATGTGCCTTATTTGACATTTTTCTGGACAGAAGCGGCCTTTGAGGTAGGATGTGGATGTTTCAATGAAACCTTTCGTTCAGCTTTGTGCTGCAGTTCAGACCCGGAATTTTTCCGGGTTTTTGCTCCATCCACGACTGGATTCGAGCCTTTTGTTGGGGCAGACCGCCCTCATCACAACTTTTCTGGCCGATGCCGCAGTTGCGGTCCCGACACCGGCCAACGCCAGCAACTTGGCGGTTTGAGACCAACCTAACCCACTCGAAACCGCACACCACTCATCCAGGTCTGCTTGCACCCTGCGGGGGCTTTGCGTCCCCAAATGAATGAACATTAAAATACTGGAACTCACACCTGAACGTCTTCCCGAATCTGCTGAACTATTAACCAACGTATTTCACAGCTTGGAGCCCCTAACCGCGGCTTTGCATTTGCCGCGTGATTGCTACGCCAATTATGTCCGCGCCGTCTGCGAGTATTGCCTTGACGACCGTTTCGCCGTCATCGCGCTGGACCAGGAAACCGACCGAGTGGCCGGTGTGGCGTTGGGTCTGGATGATGGCAAATATCAACAGACCCGCCATGTGATCCCCGCGGAATACCGCGCGGCCATGGATCAAATTGATGATTTCTTTGAACGACTGGACCAGCCGTTGGCGCTGATTGAAGGCCAGTTGACATTTGTGTTTTATCTGGCCGTGGCGCCGGACTACTGGCGTGCGGGCATCTCTATTGCCATGCTGACGCGGCTGGAAGAAATCCTGCGCGACAAGAATTATGAGTATATCGCCACAGAGGCGACCAACCCGAAGTCGGCGGGAGCATTCCGCAAGCAGGGCTATACGGAAATCAACCGGCTGGCGTATGCGTCGGGCGCGGGTCCCTTTGCGGCTCTTCCCGGCGACTGCACGCTCTTGCTGAAAAAGCTGGCGTAAAGCGACCGAACAGCTGGCAGTTACCAGCCGCCCCCCCATGGCCGAGCTTAGGGCGGCGTGAGGCGCAGATGATAATAGGTCTTCGGGGCCGGTGCGGGGTCCACCCACGGCGAAACCTGAATGCCGCGATTCGACCAGACGGACAGGTCCAATTGAAGGTTGGTGCTGGAATAGACGTGCACGTTGCCCCAATCGTTGCTGGTGATCCACGAGAGACGCAGGCCGCCGTTGGTGAGCGCCTTGATTTCGGTCAGCAGAGGCGGATGCATGTCGCCTACGGGCAGCGCGAATTCGCGATCGCTCCAGCCGTAATCGTTAGTGGCGCGCACGGTGAATTGGTACGTGCCTATCACGGACGGCGTGCCGGCCAACAGGCCATCGCTGGCCAACTCAATGCCGCCTGGCAGCGAGCCACTCAAGAGGCTGTAGGTCGGATTGCCAGTGGCAACGAGCTGTACGCCGTAGGATGTGCCGGGCGTGGCACCCGGCAACGGGCTGGTGGTGGTGAACACCGGCACAATGCCGATAGCCAGCTCATAGACGCGATTGCTCCAGCCGTAGTCATTGGTGGCTTTGACGGTGAAGTTGAAGAGTCCAGCGGTTTCCGGCATGCCGGTAATCCAGCCGTTCGTGCCCAAGGTTAGACCGCCGGGCAGGGCACCCGCCGCCAGACTGAAGTTGGCGGTGCCAAGGATTTCGATTTGCTGTGAGTAGAGCGCACCAAGGACACCATGAGGCAAGGGGCTTTCGGTGACAAACACCGGCGGGCCTAGGACAGTCAACGAATAGAGGCGGTTGCTGTTGCCGCCCGCATTGACGGCGCGAATGGTGAACAGGGACTCGCCCACCAGTTCAGGTGTGCCGGTAATCCAGCCGTTCGTGCCAAAGACCAGCCCGGCGGGCAAATACCCATTCCACAAGCTGAGTTTGGGGTTGTTCTCCACTTCGATCTGGCATTGGTAAGGTTCGCCCACGACCGCGTCGGGCAACGGGCTTTCAGTGACAAATACCGGCGGCGGTGGCACGGTGATGGTGATGTTGTAGTAATTGCTGGCGCAACCGGCGCTGTTCGAGGCCATCAGCATGAAGAAGCTATCGTATTCCACGGCCGGGATACCTGACAGCAGACCGTCTTCATCCAGCGTAAGGCCATCCGGCAAGCCACTGCCTTCGCCCGCCACCACGGAGAAGATAGGTTCGTTACTCGCGACAATCTGCAGTTCGTAGTATTCGCCCACCAGACCGCTGGGCAGAGGATTGGTCGTGACGAACACCGGCGGCCCCGCAGCAGGGATATTCACGGTGATTTGCGTGGTGTTGGTGGCCTGCCCAAACGCATTGCTGGCGACAAACGTCACGCCGTAATAGGCGTTTGTAGGTGGAGTGCCGCTCACGGCGCCCGTGTTGGGGTCCAGCTCCAGCCAGCGCGGGCCGCTTTGCAGGTAATAGACCACGGCGGGATTGCCGGTGGCGGTAACACTGCCGAGGTAGGGTTCATCCACATATCCCACAGGCAGGAGCGTGCTGGTAAATCGCGGCGGCAGTACCGCAGCGCGAACAAGGCAGTGGCCGGAGCCCGCCGCCACCTGATGCGCGCCATTGGTGGCAAAATTCAACACCGGCACCTGCCCCTTGGTGTGGTCGCCCCAGACAATGACTTGGCCGTTGGTTTTCAGCGCCATGCTGAACGAATCGCCCGCGGCAATGGCCTTGATGCCGCTGGTAGCCTCCGGCGGCACAACGGTCGCGTCAAATTGAGGCGCGCCCCAGGCAATCACACCGCCATTTTTCAGCGCTAGCGCATGCCAATAACCGGCGGCAATCGCCGACACGCCGCTGGCGGCCGCCGGCGGCACATCACGAATGCCATACGCATACGGATCATCAGCGGAGATGCCAAACACGTGCACGCCGCCATTCTTCAACGCCATGCTGAAACGCGCACCCGCGTCAATCGCGGTGACACCATTGGTCAAAGCCGCCGGCACATCGCACTGCCCGTAGGTATTCGAGCCCCAGGCAACCACGCCACCATTCTTCAGCGCCAGCGCGTGCCATTCGCCGGCGGCAATCGCCGACACGCCACCCGAAGAAAGCGATGCCGGAATATTCGTGGCCAGCGCGCCCGCACCCCACGCCACCAGCTCGCCACTCATGTTCAGCGCCAAGCTGAACGCTCTCCCCGCTGCCACTGTGAATATATTGCTTCGCGCACTCATGGGCGCATTGGTTTGCCCGTGCGAATTGTTTCCCCACGCCCACACCCGCCCACTCTTCACCGCCAGATTATGCGCGTAGCCCGCCGAAATATCCGTGGCCCCCACCATCACATTGGACGGCGCCAAACCGGCTTGCCCGTTGGTCGTATTCCACCCCCAGGCCAAGACATACCCCTGCCCCATCGCTGACGGACCAAATCCCAAGCCCATCCACGCCGACAGTCCAACCGCCAATCCAGCCAGTTTAGCAACCCGCTTCATACAATCTAATGTCGCTCATTCTTCCCTCTTTTGCAAGAGCAACTTAGCGGGAAAACTCGCCCCCCGGTTCTTTCTCTTGGCTCCCGCGACGCGCTACGGTATCATTTCGCCATGAAACGCCCCCGCTTGGTTATTCTTGACGCTTACGCCACCAACCCCGGCGACCTCTCCTGGGCGCCGCTCGAAGCCCTCGCCGACTGCACCATCTACGATCGCACCCCGCCCGCCGAAGCCCTCGCGCGCGTGGGCGACGCCGAAGCCGTCCTGCTCAACAAAGGCGTCCTGAGCGCGGAAACGATTCTGCAAGCCCCCAACCTGAAATATGTGGGCATCATGGCCACCGGCTGCAACACCATTGACCTGCCCGCCGCCAAACAACGCGGGCTGGTGGTCTGCAACGTCCCCGGCTACAGCACACCCTCCGTGGCCCAGCACACCTTCGCCCTGCTTTTGGAGCTGAGCAACCACGTCGGCCGCCACGCCGCCAACGTCCGCGCCGGCGGCTGGACCCGCAACCCCGACTACTGCTACTGGCTGACCCCGCAAATCGAGCTTGCCGACCTCACCCTCGGCATCATCGGCTTCGGCCAAATCGGGCAAGCCGTCGCACGCATCGCCGTCGCGTTCGGCATGCGCGTACTCGCCAATCGGCGCGACACCATCCAGCCGCCCCCGCCCGGCGTGGAATACGCCGACCTGAACCAGCTATTCGCGGAAAGCGACGTCATCAGCCTGCACTGCCCGCTGACCCCGCAAACCAAAGGCATCATCCATGCCGCGCGCCTGGCGCAAATGAAACCAAGCGCGTTCTTAATCAACACCTCGCGCGGGCCGTTGGTTGTCGAGTCCGATCTCGCCGCCGCCCTCGCCGAAGGGAAAATTGCCGGCGCCGCCGTGGACGTCCTCTCTACCGAGCCACCCCCCGCCGACAATCCGCTCCTGCAAGCCCCCAACTGCCTGATAACGCCCCACCTCGCCTGGGCCACCGCCGCCGCGCGCAAACGGCTCATTGATATTGTCGCCGAAAACCTCCGCGCCTATCTCAACGGCCACCCCATCAACCAAATCCCGCTGGAATAAGCCCCTGCCCCCAAAACGCTACACATCTGGCGCGGGCTTGCCGTCGCCGGTATGCGATGGTTGGTCGGCTTCTCCATCCTCGGGAGGAAGAAAGTCCACATGGTAGTGATCGTCGTGACGAATCCAAGGTCTCTCCTTTGAAAATGTCACGACGTTCTGGACGTCAGGCCCAAGGCTGGTCTGAAAAAGAAGCGCCTGAAGTTCCGGGGCGAATATGACCCTCCGAATTTTCAAGGCGCGCTTCTCCGCTGCTTCATAGAGAGCGAGCAGGTGGGCGGCCATCGCCTCAGCATCCAATTGATAATCGCCTGCCGCACAGTATCCATGTTCATCAAATTCGAGGCCATAGCCATACTTGTTAAATATGCTCGTTGCAACGACAGCGGGGACACCAGCTTTCAGGACGGGAACCATGAAGTCAATGGTGAGGCCGTTCCGGTGTGTCGCATGGGGACGCATCCGACCGCCCGATGGCCAACTGCACTCGCCATATACGAAGCGGAGCGCAGGGTGTGACCGATGCATCGCCTCGTAGGCATCAAGAACAACAGACCTCACTCGGTCGTGAAGGGAGTTGCGGCCAAGAGCAACGGGGAGATATCCATATGCCGTGAAGTTGGCACCGGATGTCGGAAGCCGCTTCCCATTGATCAGCCTGCCATCCTTGGCTGTTCCAATACTTTGACTTGGCAGGGAATTCTCCAGTGCCCGCGCAATATCATTGCCCCAACGAACAAGGGCAATTCCGAAGAGGAGCAGGCCCGCCCCCGTTACAAGAACAACATGTGTCATCTTCCGTAATCTCTGTTTCATTTTCTACATCCGGCAATATGTATCGCTTGATTTGGGAAAAATCAAAAAGCGGGTACGGGACATACAAAAAAGGCTAGGAGGCCTTTGAGTCCCGTTATGGGGACATAAGTGCGGCGCAACCGCCAATGCCTGCCCCGAACACAAGCGTAATCAACCCAACCACGATCCACAAAAGTATGACGGCAGGTATGGATGCGAGCATCCATTTCAGAATAATTATGACCATCCGCCCAAAGGGAATATCCACATCCGTCAGCGTCACGCGTTGTTCCTCCATCGTCTCCTCCTTTCTAATCCTTGCCGCTTACAAGCCGGCTTACTCGTTTTATTCCAAATCCGCCGAGCATGTAAGCCCGAAGAGAGGGGTAGCCTTTTTTACCGCCGAGACAACGGCTCTTTCCATAACTCTTGCCGAGAGCAAACCTAAAACACTCACATCCGCCTCGACATCCCCGGTGGCCATGGTGAAGATGGTGTCCCCGTCGAACATGGAATGGGCCGGACGCATGCTTCTTGCATAGCCGTTGTGCGCCATGGAGGCCAGTTTGGTGGCTTGGGATTTGGTCAACTTTGCGTTTGTAATGATGATTCCAAGCGTCGTGTTGCCGACAAAGGGGTTGTGCTTCTCCGCATAGGATTGAATCATGATGGCCTCCGTATCTGCCACTTTCGTGAGGTCCTCATTCAACAGGCCCGCCAGTCGCTCACCCGTTTCGGGATCAATCACATCCCCGAGACAGTTCACCGCGACAATCGCGCCGATTTTCAAGTCGCCCACCTGAACGGCGTAACAGCCCAGACCGCCCTTCATGGCTCGCGACACGCCAAAAATCTTGCCCACCATTGCGCCGGTGCCGGCGCCCACGCAACCTTCCGCGCAAGCCGGGGATGTGGCATTCAGACAGGCCTGACAGCCCATTTCCTTGTCCGGTCGTATCCGGTGATCCCCAATTGCCAAATCGAATAAAGCCGCCCCGCAGACAATCGGAACACGGGTGACTTCAACATCAAAACCAACGTTTTTCTCCTCCAGATACTGCATCACTCCGGCCGCCGCATCGAGACCGAACGCGCTGCCTCCTGACAAGACAACCGCATGTATCTTCTCCACCAGATTGACGGGGTCGAGCAGGTCCGTTTCGCGCGTTCCAGGCGCCCCGCCCCTGACATCAACGCCAGCCGTTGCCCCCTTTTCGCAAATGACCACCGTGCAACCCGTGCCGGCATCCATATTCTGGGCATGCCCCACTTTTATGTCATCCATCTCCGCGAAGTCTATTTCCTTCATCGTGACACTCCTTCCCTCGCATGAATCAGACGCAACCGCGCTTTCTTCAGGGCCAGTTTCCTCAAATGCATAACCACTCATACAACCCATCACAACAAGCGCCGNNCGGGTCATTTTCCGGCGTCATAGACGCTCTGAATCTCTTCGGAGGACAGCGCCCGATTGAATATCATCAAATCATCCAGTGTTCCTTCGACAAACAAACCTTCCGCCTGTCCGATGGTTAGCGGCGCATTCGCGGCGGGAATCGGAAGTGTGTTGTCGTCCTTTGAGACGGCTGCCCCATCAACGTAGATGGTGTACGTGGTTCCTCTCCGACGGACCGTCAGATGATACCATCGGCCCACCTCTGGCTGCCACGGTACGGCGGCAATCCGATAACTTTGACTGCGCGGATTGTTAATGTGGAACGTGATATTCCCGTTATGAAATTCAAAAGCCCACTTGTTGCGCTCCCCGCCGCCGTCGTCATGCCCTACAATCATTTGCTCCCCCAAGGGCAAACTATTCAGCTTGACCCAAAGACAAATACTGAAGTCGCCGGAAAATGACCAGACGTCCTGATCCGGCGTTTCGACATACCCCACCTGCCTGCCAACCTCACAGGCCCCGCCAATCTTGCCGTCCTTCGTCCAGCGCGCCCCGCGCATGACGCCATCGCGCCCGTTTCCGCTGGCATCGGCGACCCGCTCCCCGGTGTCATTGTCGAAAGTATAGTGCAACAGCCGGCCACGCAACACGGCGGCCGACAGGGGCCCGCCGGAAAGGAGAACGCGAACCCGTTTGATGCTCACTATGGCGATCTCCACCTTGCCGAACAGGGTGTCGAGGCTAACGGCCTCAAGATGGACAACCCCCAGCAAACTGTCCCCATTCCGAAGCACAAGCGACACCTTTTCGTAGTCCGCCGTGAACTCCATGCTGACAATCTGCCGCAACGGAATGTCCATCTTCGCGTAGGACGTCTGAACGGGCACGGATGTCAGCACGGGCACGCCGATGACGCGCGAGCCGTCAATCAAGTCGAGGTCCAGCCGGACCTGCTCCCGCGTTTGCACCGCGCCTGTCGGCCCGGCCCACACCCACCCGCCCACCATCACCGCCACGAAGGTTGCAATTCTTATCCCGGTCTTCACTTCTTACCTCTCTCTGTTGCCGAACGCTTGAAATCAGCGGCCCCGCGAGGCGCGTCCGCGCCCCTTGCGAGGCTCGGAGGATTTCTTTGTTCGATACAGCCCTCTTTTCTCAAACACTAAAAGGCGCTGATGGCTGCACTCAAGCGATGGCGAGGAGAGATATTCGACGGCCATCGTTTCCTGCCCCACATGCTCCGCCAACTTTGTGAGGTCAATTCGCTTGAGGACGTCAATCGTCACGGGCCTCTTCGCATCCGTGAAAACAAGCGCGGATATGAATCTCTGTGCCGTTTCGGAATTCAGCAGATTTGCAAAGAAGTCTGCTTCCGGCTTTGTGTCGCACGGAATAAAGTAGCATGTGTCGTCAACCATGACGGGCTTTCCAGCAAAACTTCCAATGGATTGAAAATGGAGGTTTTTGTAAAGCCCCGAGATCGCAACTTTTGCAGGCGCAAAAGAATACTCACCCACACCAAAGACGGCGAAGCGTGCGCGATTCGCATAGACGGAACTGCCGCGCTTGTCGAGTTGCCTTCCATGTTCAAGAAGATAGCGCCATGTCTTCGGAGCTATATGCTTAATCTCGTCTGTGGAATCGCCCACATTACGCTGTGTCAGCAGAACCAAACGTTCAGGCCGAAGCCTGCTGTTCGCCAGGTCCGAGGACTTCAGCAGGGGGTACAGGTATTCTTCTTCTAGCTCCCATCGTTCCCCAAGGCCGTTGACAAAGTGGCCATTTTCACGGGTGAGCTCCATCACTTTCGCAGCATCATGTTTCACCCCTGAGCGCCACCTGCGATACTCCAATCCTTCGAGATCGCGCAATTCGCGATAGGTGTCGATATCCGAAACGAGTTCTCCCGCGAAGAGACCAAATGTCTGCAGCGGTTCATCAAAGGAAAGCGAGCGATACACCGTAGCCGTGGATTCGGACGCCCCGATTCCCGTATGTGTGTAAAGCAAACAAGCGTCCACCGATACTCCGAATTCGGCGGCGGCGTCAATCAAGTGAAGTGAAGATGGCCCGATATCAAGGCCGTTGACCCATGCGTGGCGAAGGACTTTTCGCGCCGTGGCCGTCTTGCACAGCATGGCCATCACGGATTCTTTTCCCTGAAGGGCCTCCACAAGCTTCATTAACATCCATTCGGAAATATCAAAATTTGCTTTTCCTGTTCTGGCGGCAAAGCCGCCGTGTCCTTGAAAATTTGACTTCTGAGGCAAGTTGTGCCCTCCGATGGCTCCCATGCCAGCATTTGTGATCCAAGGCGGATTCCCGATGATTAGCAGGCGGTTATTTTTCTCGGAAATAAACTGCCGCCAGTCTATATCATAGAAATCCCGTTGCTCAACGATGTCCCTTCGCAGACCAAGCCGCGCAAGCGTTGTGCCTGCTGTCTGGACGTAATCCGCGTTTAGATCGAATCCATAGTAGTCGGGGGATGTGCCAAGGCTTTCGGCAACTGCTTGCAGGAAAGCTCCAACACCGCATGTTGGCTCGATAACCGTTTTAATATACGTTGCTTCTTGCTCAAGCAGGGCCACCACCCGTCGCGCCAGCGACAGCGGAGTCTGGAAATCTCCATATTCTTTCTTGGGGCTCATGGGCTAGAGCTTCCGCACCCCTACCAGTCAATAGTGTCCGGATTCTTAATCAGCCTCTTGGCGAAACGCTCATGCTTCTTGCGTTCCTTTGCCAAGTACTTGTCATAGGCGACGAGAAATCCCTTGTAGAAATCTCTTTTGGTTTGGCGCTTGATAATCTTCAGAGGGCCCACTTTCTGGATGACTCCGTACCCCTGGGCTTCTATCGTCAGGCACTCCCAACTGATTTTCTCGATGGGGATCAATCCGGACTCCTTGAGTATTTTCAAATTATCACCGTCTTCCTCGTAATCAACGAAGAGAAAACTAAGCTCATTTCTATCCTCATAGACCCACTTATGCATCTTCTTGATGGAAATCATATTGGGTGAATAGTTTTGTTTAGCGACATTGTTGCTTTTGACGTTCACTGCATGGTTATCGGCCATCATGAAGTCGCCGACGGCCTTTCGCGCCGTCGTGGCCTGACCGTACTTATCAGCCATCCGCTTCTCAATTACACTGTACGCATCCATCGCGCGATATTTCCTGCCTTCTTGTATCGAACAACAACGTTGAACTGTCTTTCCACGACTTCAGAGCCGAATTGCTGGCATTTAGAATAAGTCCGGGCAGAGGATGGGGCAAGTATATTTCGTGGCGCTTGGGGGGCGGGTTGGGGGCGCGTTGGGGTTAAACGGGGCGGTTTTGGATGAGGGAGCGGTACAGAGCGTGTAGTTTTTCGGCGCTGGCGGGCCAGGTGTGGCGGTCGAGCACCAGGGCGCGACCGGTGGCGCCGAGGCGGTGGCGCAGGGCGGGGTTGTCGGCTAGTTTTTTGAGGGCGGCGGCGAAGGCGGCGGGGTCGCCAACGGGGGTGATGATTCCGGCGTCGTCGGCGACGAGGTTGGGCACCCAGCCGCAGTCGGTGGTGAGGATGGGCAGGCCGGTGGACATGGCTTCGATGGCGGCGAAGCAGAAGGATTCATAGTCGCTGGAGATGGCGTGGACGTCGGCGGCGGCGTAAATGGCGGGGAGGTCTTGGAAGGGGATTTCGCCGAGGAAGTGGACGCGGGGGGTGAGACCGAGGTCGGCGGCTTGTTTTTCGATGGCGGCGCGCAGGGGGCCGCTACCGACGAGCAGGAGGTGGCTAGCGGGGCGGTCCTTGGCGAGGGCGGCGAAGGCGTTCAGGAGCAGGGCGTGGTTTTTGAAGGCTTGGAAGCGGGCGACGTAGAGGACGACAAAGGCGTCGCGCGGAATGTTGAGGGTTTCGCGGAAGGCGCTGGGTTGGGGTTTGAAGTGGTCGGCATCCACGGCGTTGGGGATGTTCTGCACGTTGATGTGGCCGCGTTCGCGCAGGCGGGCGATGCTGGTGCCGCTGGCGATAAGGGCGTCGGCGAGGGGGACGCCGCCGCGGGGGTCGTGGTAGTTGGGGGCGGTGAGGCGCATGACAACGGGGGTGGGCGCGCCGCGCTTTTTGAGCCAGTAGACGAAGTTGGGAAGTTCGCAGACCTGAATGATGTCGTAACGGGTGGCGTGGCGGGCGACCCAGCGGGCGGCGCGCCACTCGAACCATTCAAATTCCAGTTGCCGCACCCGCCAGCCGCCTTTGACTTTGTCCCAGGGGAATCGCCGCAGCCACGGGGTGTGCAAGACGCGCGCGCCTTGCAGCGGCAGAGGCGGCGAGGAAAACAGGGGCGCGCCGCAGAGGTAGGAGATTTGGATGCCGGCGCGGGCCAGATGGCGCGAGATTTCGAGGTCGAAGGTTTCGCCGCCGCCGCGTTCGAGGCAGGCCATGCGATTGACGAAGAGCACCCGCATGGGGGCGTTGGGTTGGTTGGCGCCGGTATTCATCGCGTGCGGAGACTTTTCCACAGTGTGGAAAAAATGAAAAGGCGGAAAACGTTTCGCCCGCGGGAGCGTTTTTTGTGTGTTTTGGGTTGGTTTTGAAACTCTGCCCGTGATACCTTTGCCAAACAGTCGCATTGGATGCCACCCCGCGAGTCGGGGTTTTGAGGAGAAAAAAGCATGACGGATTCCAAGAAGGTATTGCCCGGACACGAAACCCAGTCAGATGACATCAATTGCCCCAGTTGCGGGCGTTTTGTCGGCCCGGCCAGCAGGTGCCCCTATTGCAAGGCGAAGATTCCCCGGCGAATGAGTTTGGTGGTTTTTCAGTGGGCCGCCATTTTTCTGGCAACGGTGGGGCTGTTTCTTTTGTATCTGATGGCCCGGTCGCGCGAGGTGCCCGTGGTGATGCTGGGGAATATCCAGCCCACGATGAATTTCGGGCAAATCCGCGTGGTGGGCCAAGCGGCCACCGATGGGCGGATTTTCAGGAACGGCGGGATGGGCTTCACGGTTTCGGATGGCACAGGCTCAATGATGGTATTCACCAGCCAGCGCCAGGCTCAGGAACTGGAGGCGAGAAACATGATTCCCAAGGCGGGCGATTCGGTGAACTTTGTGGGCGGCCTGAATCTCGCCGAGGACAAGAGCTCGATGCGGCTGGTGAGCGTGGATGATTTCCAACTGACGCGTGCGCCGACGGCGACCATCAAGCTGAAGGATATTACGATGGACCTGGATGGGTCGTCGGTGGAAGTGACCGGCCAGGTGATGGATTTGGTGGTGCCGGCGGCGGGCAGCAAGCGCCCGTATTCGCTGAAGCTGAAAGACGACAGCGGCGAGGTGGCCATCAAGTTCTGGCAGACCGATTACGACCGCATTGAGGGCAAGGATGTGCTAAACGGCGCGTTCATTCGCGCGCGCGTCACCGTGGGCAGCTACGAAGGCAAGCTCGACCTGAAGCTTTCTTCGGGCGCGGACTTGGAGATTCTGGATGGCCCGCCCAGCGCGCCCGCCCCCACCCCGGCGCAAAAGGCGGCGGCGACGTATCGGCAGTCCAAGCCAAGCCGCGCGCGTGACTTCTCCCGAGGGCGCTCCGTTGCGGCGACTTCGCTTTCCGTTTCTGCGGTAACGGCGGACATGGATGGCAAGACCATCCGCGTGCGCGGGCGCGTGGAGTCCATTACTCCGCCGCAGGAGGGCACCCAGCAGCCGTTTGTGCTGATTCTGACGGACAACGGCAGCCGCCTGCGCGTGGCGTATTGGCCTTCCGTGGACGAAGTGATTGCCATCAAGCCGACGCCCGGCGCCCTGTTTGAGGTGGAAGGCGCTGTGACCGTCTATGAGGACAAGCCGCAGATGCGCGTGACCAGCGGCTACAAGGTCAAGCTGGTGAACGACATGCCGGCTTCGCAGCCGACCGTGGATGAGTCCAAGGCCGTGCCGGTTTCATCCATATCCGAGGCAGACAAAGGACAGACGCGCGTCGTGAAGGGCGTTCTCGGCCCGGCCCGCTCCCTGAAAAGCGGCGTGGCCTACTCCCTGACGGACGACTCCGGTACGATTGACCTGATTCTATGGAACGCCCTTGTTCCCGAAGATGTTCAGGCCCCGCTGGAGGAAGGCGTCCGCGTGGCGGCCACCGGCGAAGTGGGCATCTATGAGGGGCAGTTGCAAATCAAGGCCGCAGCGGGGCGCTCGGTCATGACCATTCGCTAACGAAGGAGTTCCCGATGGAAGCATTCTGGATGGTCTTGATTTCGTGCGTCATCGGCACGGTGATATCCAGCGTGATATCGTGCCTGCCGGGCTTGCACATTTACAACGTCATGGGGGCGATGGTGCTGGGGCTGATTGCCTTGGAAGCGGGCGGAACGGTGGTTCCCCCCGAAATATTCGTTCCGATGATGATTGGCATGGTGGTGGGCTGGTCCATGCTGAACACCATCCCGGCCGTGTTGCTGGGCGCTCCGGACGAATCCGCCATGTTCACGGTGCTGCCCGGCCAGAAGTATCTCCTGAGCGGGCGCGGCTACGAAGGCACCATGATTACCGCCGTGGGCGGTCTGGCCGGTGCCTTCTTCATCATCTTTGTTCTTGGGCCTTTTGCTCCGAAATATCTGCCCGTTGCGCAGGAAGTCCTCAAAGGGCACATGCATTGGATTTTGTGGGTCATCATCACCTTCATTCTGATGTCAGAATGGCCCAAGGGCGGTAATCGCGGCCCCGCTGGCTGGGCCAAGTTTTATGACGCTTGGAAAACGCTGCTGGCCGGTCTGGCCACATTTCTCCTCGCGGGGCTGCTGGGCTTCATCCTTCTGACGCGTTCGCCGGTGGATCATGAAGTAGCCTTTCAAAACATCATGCCCGCCTTTGTCGGCTTGTTTGCCATTCCGTGGTGCTTGCTGAATATGATTTCGGCGGCGAATGTCCCCAAACAGCGCGTGGTCAAAGGGCTGGAAGTGGATGGCGACCTGATTTTGCGTTCGGTTTGGTCCGGCGGTCTCGGCGGCGGCCTCGCAGCCTATCTGCCGGCGGTCACCGGCGGTGTCGGCGGCCTGCTGGCCGGCCACGCCACGGCGCAGCGCGACGAGCGTATTTTCATCATGGGCCAGGGCGTGTCCAAGTTCGTCTATTACGTGGGCGCCTTCATGCTGCTGTTTGTGCCGGGGCTGGGCCTGACGCGCGGCGGCGGCGCGTGGATGATGAAAACTCTGTATGTGCCTACCACCTATTCCGATTATTATCTGGCGCTGGGCAGCATTGCCATCGCCTCGGCGGTGGCTTATCTGATGATGTCGCCGCTGGCGCGCATGGTGCTGTGGTTCATTGACCGCTTCAACTACCGGCACGTCTCCACGTTTGCCCTCGTCATCATCATCGTGATGGTTCTGGCCGTCACCGGCTGGGTCGGCATGTTCATTGCCGTGGTTTCGACCGGCATCGGGCTTCTGCCGGTGCTGTTCGGCTCCCGCCGCCTGAACTGTCTCGGCATTCTCCTGTTGCCAATGGCCTGCAACATGGCGGGCTTTGGCGAAGTCATCACACGATGGCTCCGGCTCACCTAAATAAGAAAGGACTCGAAACATGAAAGGCTTTACACACTTTATGTCGGGTGTGGCGGTGGCCTCCTTCGGCCCTTGGGCGATTGATGCCGCGTTGGCTGGAAACCCCATCTTTTTCATTCTCGGCGGAGCCTGCGGCATTCTGCCGGACACGCTGGACTTCAAGTTCTACCGCTTTTTCTATCACCACGATGTGTACGTCGAGCCGGACCCGGCGAACCTCGATCCCCAAATCGTGGCGGATGAAATCGCGCGGGCGGTGGCCATGGCGCACGATGAAAATCGCTACATCAATCTCAAGCTGTCCTCCGTGCGGCTGGGCGCCGACCACTGGCAACAGTATAACGTAACGTTCGACAACGAGAAAAAAGAGGTTGTGGTCACATTCGGCCCCGTCGTGAACACCGGCCAGGTGCCCATCCCGGGGACGGAAGACTTAACCACAGGCGTCGGCCGCGCCCCCATCAAATCGCGGGTGATTCAAACCTATGACGCCGCGCTGAAAGTGGACATCTTCGACGGCCCGACTATCGGCCTCAAGCCCCTTGGCAACGAGGAGGGCGACCTCGACCTGGAGTTCCTCCCGTGGCACCGGGAGTGGTCGCACTCGCTGACCATGGGCGCTTTTCTGGGGCTTCTGTGGATGATTGGTGCCATGCTCTGGGCGGGCCTGCCCGTTCTGGAAGGACTGACGGGCTGGAAAGCCATTCTGGGCGGCCTGTTCACACACTACAGCGTCGCCTGGCAGGGCTTCATCACCATTGCCGCCTGTTATGGCATCCATGTCATAGAAGACCAGCTCGGCCACATGGGGTCGAACATATTCTATCCCTTCACGAAAAACCGGACGCCCGGCCTGCAGTGGATGCACTCCGGCGACGGCTTGCCGAACTTCCTGACGGTCTGGATCAGTTGCATCTTGATTTTCTGGAACCTGCATCGGGCCATTCCGGAGCCGACCTACCACTTCTCGCTGTTGCATCTGCTCATGGTTGCGCTGATTATCCCCGGCCTAATCATGGGCGCACTGCATTGGCTGTTCACCCGCGGCACACGCGTGGACGCAATCGTGGATACAACCGACGACGAATGGAGCGCAAGCAAGGCCGGATAAGAAAACCGCCACAGCTCGTTCGCAAAACGAACGGCAACCAACAATCCCCGCCAACCAGCGGGGATTGTTTTTTTTACCGCCAGTGCTCGTTATCCGCCATGATGAGCTGGTCACTGCCCGCCAGCAACCGCCCCTGCGTAAGCGGGAAGTTGGCCGGCGCGCGGCTCAACGAAAACAGTTGATACCAGCTATTCTCAGGCGCGATGGGGTCTGCCAGCCCGCGCGCCCAAGGTTTGTCGCGCGTGACCGTGGTGAAATACAGCACGGGAATCGGCTGAATCGTCTGGTGAATGGTGAAGTAGCCGTCAATATCCTTGGGCAGCAAAATCGAAGTTTTCCCGCCGTACCACGCCGTGGCCCACGGAATATCCGTGCCCAGACATTCCTGCGGCTCCACCATGCTGGAGACAACGCCGATGTAGCGGTGAAAGTACGGCGGATACGGCAGACCCGTGCGCGGCGGCAGAACATTCAACAGCATCGGCAAGCCGTGCAGGAACATGACCACCGAAATGGCCGCCACGCCAAAATAACGCAATTCAAATTGCAGCCGGTCCAGCAGCACCAGCAAAAAGGCCCAGGCGAACGGAATCACCAGCGGCCAATAAAGCGTGGTGCCGGCCAAACTCTCGCGATTGAATGCCGCCGCGATGAAAATCGCCAGCCCCGCCGCCGGCAGAATGCACCAGCGCAACGTGCGACTGGACGGTCGCACAAACCGATGGAAAAACATCGCGCCGAAAAGCGCCAGAAGCATGCCCGCGCTTCCCCAGCCGAAACCATCAGCATAAAACTCGCGCATGTTGGCCATCCACTTGATTTGCACGGCATAGACGGCGGTGCCCACCTCGGGCAGGCGCGGCGCGATGGAGCGCACAAGCGCGTCGCCGGTGAACAAATAGGTGTCAGCCAGCATGGTGTGAAACACCAAGCCCAACGGATTCCCGCAAGCGGCAACATTGCGCCAAATCCAGGGAATCACCGGCAGAAACGCCAGCGCCAGATACAGGCTGGCCTTCGCCCAGGGACGACGGCGACGCGAAACGCCAATATACAGAAAAACCAAGAGCGCCACCGTCCCCGCCAGATAGCGCGTCAGAAAAGCCGCCGACGTGAACAGCGCCGCAACCACCAACGGCGCCAGCCAGCGCCATACAGGCCCCTGCTCATCCTCCGGGCCTTTCCCGGACGGCAATTCAGCCGCCCAAAGCGCCGCATAAACCGCCCCCAGCACAAAAAACAGCGCCGCCGACCAATCGTTGCCGGTCAAGCTCTGCCGCCAGACCAAATCGCTTAACAGAAACGCGCCCGCCGACAGCGCCCCCACCCGCGCGTCAAACAGCTTCCGCCCAATAGCCCACAACAAAATGGCGGAAAAGATAATGAAAAGTTGGCCGACAATCACCGGCGCATAATCCCAACTCGACACCATCGNNTCTTCCATCGCCCGCGCGTCATTCAGTCCCTGAAAGTTGGTCACCAGATACAACGCCCCCATCGCCAGAGCAAACAGACTGAAGAGCACGCCGCGAATAATCTTGCGGCCCATTTCTGAATCCACCTGATAAACGATATTCTGAAGTCCTGATTCGTATTCGAGCGCCAT
>MTKW01004368.1_pt1 | contig 28923 bp, 27 predicted proteins | sample 1042761 | NCBI WGS metagenome assembly MTKW01 (sample SAMN06205366, study PRJNA360243) | anaerobic digester metagenome | biome: Wastewater treatment plant; feature: Anaerobic digester sludge; material: sludge; isolation source: anaerobic digester fed with sludge from wastewater treatment plant ...
CAGGTTATCGTTGTACTGCCTGAGGTTGTCGCCATCGATAAAAAGAAGGCTCAGGGGAGTTCTGTTTTCCATGCTTCTTTCAAGTGATTTCTCAATAACATGTCTTGCTGACCTATGGTTGGGCAATTGTGAAATGTCATCTGTGTACGCCAGTTTCATTGTGTCTCTCAAGATCATGGCTGCTTCATGAATCTCTGAAATCATGAAGCGGGCCTTATGCGCCAGGCCATGTTGTGGGTCCGGCACACTGGAACACACCTTAGGACACAATTGAGTCGCTTTGGCTTCCAGAGTCTTCCACAGGTTGACCAGCAGGTTTGGCATGTCAGGAAAGCCATTTCTGTAGAGCTCAACTGCCCAAGTGAATCTTGGCTCCGCAGTGTATGTGCTATGCAGATTACGCGCCTGGCTTGATAACTCGGAAACAAAGTCCTTTGCTATGTCTTTCCTGCCAGGAATTACAACAACGAATTCAGCAGCTCCTGTTGTGAAAATCCTTGTGCCGTTAAGGTTAAGGGACGAAATGGTTTTACGGAGAATTTGCGCGAACAACCTGGCAGCATTTCCACGGCTGTGGCGTTCTTGCTCAGAGTCCTGTTGCTTGGCTAAATACAAATCCTGATGGCCGGCATCAAGAATCGACAAAGCAATCATGGTGCCTTCTGATGCCGAAATAATCCCAGGTAACTCCGTTACCAGGGCAAGAAAATTGGGCAACCCTGTTACCGGGTCTATGTCCATCTGTGGCCATGGTTCCAATAACATGGTACATCCTTTTCCATAATTCATGTAATCACCTATTAATTCTATCGATCTCAACCTGTGAGCGTAGATACCAGCGCTTGTAAAAGATTATATATGCTATCCTGAGAATCTGCCATGGCGTGTTCATACTACTGTGTTAACATGGAGTACAGGAGATCGGGGTGTATGGGGAGTAAGGGAAGTATGAAGGAGTATGGTAGAGCAATGTCGAACATGTTGTGCCAGGTGCTTTCATGTTTGGTTACCAAAAATGGTTGGTGGTAAGCTATGCACATTATCTCGCTGTCAAGTTCAAGTAATCATGGAAACGCATATATCGTATGGGAAGGCTCAAAGAGGCCTTTGCTCATTGACTGTGGTATGTCGCTAAGGCGGCTTGTTCAAGGATTGAGTAGTATAGGTATGGTTCCCGAGGATCTGGCCGGTGTTTTTATAACCCACGAGCACATAGATCATGTTCGCGCCATGTGCCTGAAAACTCCGTTTCCACAGAAGTTTGGCATTCCGGTATACGCATCAGCCGGCTTTTGGACGTGGTTTGATTCATGCCAGTGCAGCTACATAGATCCTTGCCTGATCAACTGCGTAAATAATGGCTGGAAAGGGAGCATTGCAGGCTACACGGTTCAGGCCTTCTTGAAGCCCCACGATGCCAGAGAACCAATGGGTTACAGAGTAGATGGGTCTTCTTCCAGCGCCGGTTTCGTCATGGACCTTGGGCATGTACCTCCTCAAGTGGAGGGCGTACTAAAAGGGGCCGAGTACCTTGTCTTTGAGGCGAACCATGACATCGACATGGAGATCAACTCAGGCAGGCCCAGGTTTTTGATTCAGAGGGTGATGGGGGAGTTAGGCCACCTTTCTAACGATCAAGCCGCTGATTCTTTGGGTAGATTGGTTACATCTGAAACAAAGCAGGTAATTCTTGCCCACCTGAGCATAGACTGTAACTGCCCTGAAACAGCAGTTGAAGTCATAGGCCAGAAGCTTGGCCAACTAGGGCACTGTCCGGATTTGGCCGCTGCCCCTCCGGGAAGTATCGCAGCTTATGGGAAGAAGTAACAGAACGACCGCAGTTTATGCCGGAATTATGACTTCAACGTTTGCTTCGGCGACAGTTACCAGTTGTCCGTCGTCTAGCCGGACCCTAATCGCTTCCATTAGCCCCTCAGATTCAACAGGTATTTTTCCGGTTATTACCTCTTCTATGGTACCCCATTGGCCAAAATACGGCTGACGCAGACACCTAATCCGGTCACCGGGTATTAGGTGAGCTCTCGCGATTGCCGCTGGCCGGCCTTTTGTACTCACCGGCTCAGTGCCTGGCTCAAGGGGCTCATCTGCACAGAGCTGCCTTGGGGATCCGTGGCTAACAAAAATCCATGGGCGTTTTACGCCTCCTGAGAGCCTAGTTGTCCCATCAATTGAGGCCAGACAGCCGTTGCCTTCCTTCAGAACTTGCCATGCCATATCATTCATGGGCATGAAGCCTGAGCCTTCTGTCATTATCATTGTGAATACCAGGCCGTCAATAGCCGTATCTTGCGGATCTATTTCTTGCCCGGCGATCAAGGCCAGATCTTTTTGGTTCAGCCCCCCGGCCACAAGCCCACGGGCTCCCGAGGCCATTGCCTTTCTCATTGCCTGGTAGGTGGCACCTGCTCCTGCAGCCAGGATCTTGCCTTCAACTTCAGGACCTATGCCAGCTTCTTCCAGTATATCCATGGGACTATCAGACATTACAGCAAGGCTTCCGTAACTCTCAGAGCCTACGCCAAACACTCCTTCCACTAAGCTTCCATAACCCTGGATGACTGCCCCTAAGTTCTCTACCGGTTTTACGATCTTACCTGGTACGTGGGCAAGTACTTTCAAGGTTTTCATAGGACGGACGATCGTTACGGTTCCTACCTTGGGGCAGATTCTCGCCACAATACCGCTTATTGGCGAGTAGACCAGTTCCAGTTCTCCTGCGTGGGGGGACCCGGCAATAATTTGGCCTTCTTGAACGTATTGTCCTTCTCTGACAGTTGTCTGAGTCCTCAACCATCGCGGGTTCATATTTAGAACTGAGCTTACCGGAACTACGGCCATGGGTTTCATAGAGTCTGGATCTTCGCTGAAGACTATTTTTGCCCCGAGCCTTGAAATGTATTGGATCATTCCATTACACGGAGCCGGTATTTCGGTAACCAGGCCTGTCGTTTCATCCTTGAACCTGGCAACCGGTTCGCCGAAAGACACTCTTTCGCCAGGTTGTTTGATCATTGCCTTGTCAACAATATAGGGTGTTATTTTTGTCTTCAGCTCAGCCTGAAGGTCAATCACTCTAGGGCTTTCCTTTAGGTAGTCCGTCTTTGCTATGATGGCCGAAGGGCCTACAACATCTCCTGCCTTCACCAGAACCTTACCGGGGGAAGGAAGTGTCCGGGTTTTCAAGATATGTGTGTTCTTCCTGATTACGATTCTAGAGAATATGGCCATATCAATCATCCTTCACTGCCGGAATAAGTCTGTTTCCTGGCATCTGCCATTATTGCTTCTCCTGGGTATATACCCAATGTTTCATACCAGTTTCCAAGCGTTGCCTTGCGTATGCTATTATCCTGGGGCAGGGAAAGGGGCCTGCCTCTCCCGTCAAGAATTAAGCCCATATGACTGTTCAACACTGTGGCTTGCACGGGGTTGCCTTTTCCGGCTCCTGCGTCAAAGTCTCTTCTTGGCGTGATTTCCACCTCTATACTCGATGGACTCTCAAAGCGGACAACTGAAATCTCGCCGGCAACAATGTCATGGCTTGAACCGCCAAACCGTACCGTGGCAATAGGTGTTCCTAATTTGATGCGGGGCCCCACAGGAGCAATACATGTGGCGGCAAAACTTAGTGCATCAATGCCTGGGACTGGTTCTTCGGTGCAACTGAGTGCACAAAGAGTGCCTGCATAGGGGAGAAAGGCTCCTTCGTCCAGGTAAATATCGGTAACACCTTCAGGTTGAATTCCGTCAAGCACCATCGATACAGCCTGGCTGCGCCTGGGAGCATTTGATATGACACCTCCCAAACCTACTACGGCACCGGTTCTTAATAGGTCTACCAGTGTGTTTCCGGTGCCGTGCTGAGTAAAGACGTCGCCTACTTGCCTCTGGATTTTTATGCCTTTAAGTCCTGTTACAAGAGAACGGTGGTGCTTCAGGGACAATCTAATGGCTTCTCTTGCAAAAGCCTGCTCAAGCATAAGTTCTTCCATGGTTTGGGGCAGGGTGGTCGGCCTGATCATCTTGTTAAGGTGCCAATTACGTACAAGGCCGTCATCTTCGTCCATTGGAAGCCACCGGCTTATGAACTCAGGCTTTGTTTCCTGGAGTATGCTGCCCATACTGTGAGACATCCCGACGTTTGCAAGGACGCTGCGGTAAAATTGGCCATTGATCATGGAAAAAACATCAGTTGTGGCGCCTCCTACGTCGACTGCCAGGACGTCTTGATTGCTTCTTGACGCCAGGCGGGTAAGGGCTGATCCGATTGCCACAGGAGTTGGCTTTACCTTGCCCCGGGCCCAAAGGGCTAAAGTCTTGAACCCAGGGGCATTTGACATAACGTGCTCAAGAAAAATCTTCTGGATTGCCTCGCGTACAGGTTGAAGTGATTCCCTTTCCATTGTTGGGCGGATATTTTCAACACATATGACGTCCATTGAATCTCCGATTATCTCTTTCAGGTAAGGTTGGGCATCGATGTTGCCTGCATAAACCAACGGAGTCCTCGTTTGGCCCTTGACACGAGGTTCCGGTGCAGCCAAAGATATAAATTCTGCCAGGGCCAGAACGTCTGATATGTTGCCTCCGTCTGTTCCGCCTGTAACCAGAATCATGTCGCATGGTATGTTCCTAACTTGCTCAAGGTTTCTCAACGCGGTATTGGCCTTATTAAGGGATATTACGTTGGTAACGACGGCACCTGCTCCAAGGGCCGCTCTGTGGCCCGATTCTGCAGTGATCTTCTCAGTAAGCCCGGCCACAAGTACCTGAAGTCCACCTCCGGCACTGGAAGTTGAGGCGAACCAATCAACACCCCCTGAATCACCTGAGGGAGAAACAAGGTGCCTTCCGGAAAGGAGTTCAACTCCGGTCCAGGATTCGAGTTTCTGAATAGCCCTTCGTAAACCGCTCATTACATCAAGCTCAGGTACGTCTACTGTAGTAGGCGCTGTTGCCCTATGAACGATGTGCCATTTACCTGCGTTTCTCTCCAGAAGGGACACTTTGGTAAAGGTAGTGCCAACATCTGCAATAAGTATGCGTTCAGGCATTCTATGTTCCCTCCATCTGGTCAAATACCTCCGCAAAGGCCACAATTTGCGCATGAGGGATTTGAGACCACATATACTGGCCTATTGCTCAGAAGCTGGTCGCAATTTGCGTTTCTTACTAGCCTGAGCGGCAGCCAGACTCCTGCAGCTAGAGTGAGGGCTCCAATAATAGATGCTACTGCATAAGCGCCCCAGGGCAAAACCGATCCTGTGTCAAGGAAGCGAACCAGGTACTTTCCGGCAAAGATTCCCAGAATGATACTGGGGGTACCAAGATAGGCTGCTTCTAGTGACATTGTCCGCCGCAGGTCTGCGACCGTGCTTCCAAGTACCCTGAGAATCCCCAGTGAGCGCTTCCTGCCAAGGAAAGAAACTGTTAGAACGCATGTAATTGCTGTAGCTGCAGCCAGCAACACTATCAACGATATGAATTGCCAGTAGGAGAAAGCGCCTTTTGTTGCATTTTCAAGGGATACTTTGCCTGAAAACGGCGTGATCACCCTTGCTCCGCGGGCAGAGTTTTCAAGTTCCCGGAAAAGCCTATCTCTTAGGGGTGATGTTGAGTATGTCTTAGAAGCTGTAATCAATAAACCAGGGGCCTGCCCTGGCAGTTTCTCCAGTACAGACGGGTTTACCGATGCCCACCCATAAAGGCTGTAAGGAGCCGGTGCCTTATCCCCTTTGCTTGTTTCCGGTGCAATCACATTTTTCCATTGGAACCTGGTGGCCGGATTGCCAGGGCTCCACGCTATCAGTTCATGATTGGTTTTGTCTGCATCTGTCTCTCGTACAAACGGAAAAAGAAACTCAATTGTGTCCTCTGGTAAATGGGTGCCCGTGCCGATTAGGAATAACCGGCCACATCCGGCTTCAACTTCTCCACATAGGACCGGCTCAAGGGTTGCCCTGTGTGAAAGAGTTCTGCTTCTCTTCATGAAATCATCTGCATCTTCCTGGTTTGAAAAGACCACGAACCCATCGAAAGGCAGGCCTGCTTCATGTACTTTGGCAGACAGGACTTCTACGTTCCTGGCGATTATTGTAGTGATAAGGAAAGAGACTGTGACGCTGAGAAATACTGAGCATGCCACGAAAATCGCAAATGCCGGCGTGTACCGGATTCTGCGGCCGGCAATCAGCCTGTATACAGGAAACGCGTTGGCCTTGGGACGCTTGATTGTAAGGGGCTGCCCAAGAGAGTACGAAGGCCGCGNNAAGAATGCCGGGTCATGGGTGGCAATAATGAAAGTTTGCTTTTCTTCCTTGTTGAACTTAGAGAAAAGCTCCATGATCTCTCTTGAGCGAGTTGAATCAAGGTTGCCGGTTGGTTCGTCTGCCAGGACCACTGCCGGCCTTGTTGAGAGAGCTCTGCATATGGCGACTCGCTGTTGCTCGCCTCCGCTGAGTTCTGACGGGTAATGTTTTTGCCTTTCGAGAAGGCCCACTGAACCAAGCAGATATGAAGTTCTTTCTGAGATTTCGTTGTCTTTGTAACCGGCAAGCCTCATAGGTAAGCCGATGTTTTCCACTGCCGTCAGTTCAGGAAGCAGGTTGAAGAACTGAAATACCATACCGATTTCTGTCCTTCTCAATATGGCAAGATCATCTTCTGAAAGTCGCGAAAACTTTCTACCCTTCAAGATGACCTCGCCGTGGCTTGGCCTGTCTATGCCTCCCAAAATGTTTAGAAGAGTGCTTTTGCCTGAGCCTGAAGGGCCCATGATAACCACAAACCAGCCTTCCTGAACATCTACCTCCACGTCTCTCAATGCAAACAACCCGTCGCCAACGGGGTAAAATTTCGATATTTCATGGCAACTTATGATAGGGCCGGTCCATCTATTCACGGCTAAGCACCTCCGAACAGGATAGTCGGGACGCCCATGAAGCGATTCCGAAGCCAATTGCTAAAGATATGCCAAGTGAAATACATGTAATTTTGGCAAAATCGCTAAGGGCTTGAGCAAACCATTCTCCAATTGAAAGATCTGATCCGAGAAGAGTCACAAGATAGAGGAGGTTGCCAAGGACAGCCCCTGAAACAGTTCCAATGGCCGANNTGATGTAGATATTGCCTGCAACCACCACGCTTGCAAACCCAATTATGAGTGAAGTGAAGACTGAATGAAGGTCAGGGGGCATTACTACGTGGTTGCGGGCTTTTGCAGTATATGATAATGCCTCAGGTACTGCATATACCCCATAGTCACTTCCAAGGGCCTCTCTTACAAGCCTTGTGGTTTCCCGCAGTTGAGACATTCTGTCAACTGTTAAAGTGATCTGGTAACTTGGAAAGTTCAGGCCAAAAGATTCTAGGTACTCATTTTTGAGCCTGGGGTTCAGATCCTCGATTATGCTTTCAAATGCCTCTACAGGGATGATAACTTCGGGCCGGATCCAAAACACCGGGATCATCGGGGGAGGGTCAGGTGAATTCCTTGCTGCTTCATAGTCTGGCGTTTCACCTACCTGGATCTGATACCCTCCTGTAACCGTGAACGAGTATTGTTTTGCTTCATCCCATGAGATGCCTGCATATAAAAAGGGCTTTCCGGCAGGAGAAACAGATTTGGTGATAACGGCGTTTGGGACAGATATGGTCAATTTGTCATCAGGCTTTACTTTCTCAAAGCCTTTGATTTGAAGAGGAATAAGAGCCTGATGGCTTTCTGCGCTTGTATTGGTTAAAGGATCTCCTAATGCCACATGGGGGTCCAGAGGATACTCAGACTCAAGATCATATCCCCTGAGTATGGCCGGAATCCTTCTGTTATCAACAGTCACGATACATGGCAGTGAACGGTAGGCCGAAATACCCTTTATATTGGGAATATCCCTGATTTCCTCGAGAATTTGATTGGGAACCATGGCCCGCCATCCTGCACATTCCTCTTCTGTAAGATATCCGGTTGAGCCAGTCTCAGGAAAGTAGTAGAGGAGGTGAGACTGCCAATCGCTGCCTTGCCAGTTTCGCCAAACCAGCATGGGAGTGTCTGTCGACGATAAGGGAGTGTGGGCAGGAAAAATAACGATGTCTCCTCCCGAGAATGTTCGTTCAGGCAAGGCAACCCCCAGGTTATAGCCTTCTGGGATGACCCGGAGCAGGATTACGATCATGGCCGCCAGGGCAGATGCTATGACAGCCACAAGCGTCCGCGTTGGGTTTCGCCGGACTTCGGCCATAGCAAGTCTTGCAAAATCCAAATGTTCTCACCTACCTCGATGCTTGATGTTCACAGGGTTGATATGCTGTCGCTACTTACTCTCTTTTCGATGCTGCGGGGAATACTCCTTCTGTACCCGAAAATTCTTCCCTGCAACGGGGGGAACGGGGGGACGGTTCGCGCGTTCCACATTCAGTGAAAACACACCGACAAAACACGGGGAAGCAAACACCAATCACATTGCTTCAACAGACTGTATACATTTTATTGACACAGGGTGCTGGCTCACCTAGAATGGCATTGGTTCAGTTTTATCTGGTCCTCGGGATTTTATTCCTGAAAGGGGGCTGAGACAAATATGCAGGGGCTGGGCCGTCATGTTCTGGCTGAGGTCTACGGGTGTGGGTTCGACATCCTAAATGACCTCGAGAGGATCCGAGAGATCTTGGTCAGTGCGGCTCTCTCCGCCGGAGCGGAAGTGTTAGAAACAACCTTCCACCGGTTTTCGCCCCAGGGAATAAGCGGCGTTGTGGTCATATCAGAGTCACACCTGGCGATTCATACATGGCCTGAGCTGGGTTACGCTGCTGTAGACGTGTTCACATGCGGTGATCATGTTGATCCCTGGGTTGCAGTGGAGGCCATAGTCAAGGAGTTCGGAGCGACGTCAGTAACGGCAACTGAAGTAAAGCGAGGGGTTTTTTCAAAGTCCGTAGAAGCGGCCAGTTAGCCAATAAGCTACGGGAAAGGTGATGGCATATTGTAGGTTCAGATGAGGACGGAACGCTAAAAGAGTAGGCCCTGCGAGGAATCTAAGAACGCAGGGTCTAGTCTTTTTATACAGGCATTTCGAGCCCTATGTGGTAAGTGGAGTGCCTTTAGATATTTTGAGTGCCATAATGGTTTAGTAATCCCGAAATTCAAGGAGATTGGAAGTATACTATAGAGGGATCACCCAAGAGATACCCAAGGGATCACTAAGGGACCACTTGAAGGGAATGGCTTATCAAGATAATTATTCAGCAAGGAGAGACAAACCAGTGAATGAAAGAACACTTGTTCTGGCTAAACCAGACTCAGTTACCAGAGGGCTTGTAGGCGAAGTCATACAAAGGCTGGAAAGAAGGGGCCTGAGGCTTGCGGCAATGAAAATGATATGGATTGACGAAGCTCTGGCAAACAAGCACTATTCAGCACACATAGGAAAACCGTTCTTCGAGGGCCTGGTTCAATACATAACGTCTTTGCCGGTAGTAGCAATGGTATGGGAGGGCCCTTCAGCCATTGCCGTAGTGAGGCAGACCATGGGGTCGACGAATCCTGCCAATGCACAGCCTGGCACCATTCGCGGCGATTTTGGCCTTGATATCTCCAATAACCTTGTCCACGGTTCAGACTCTGAAGAGTCTGCAAAGAAGGAAATTGCTTTGTTCTTCAAGGAAGGCGAAGTTTACAGCTGGTCAAGGCCCCAGGAGAAATACATCACGGGTGAGTAATTGCAGCCGGACTTTCCGGCGGAAAAATGGCGCCTGTGCCGCATAATCCGGCACTCCTCTAAAAAGAGCGCCGGGCTATCCGGCACCCGGCCCGTGAGATTCAAGGAGTGCCGGACTAACCGGCACTCCCCGAAAATGATCCACAGGTATTGAGAATTTGCCTGAAGCCATTTACCATTGAATTGCATACGCCCACTTAGTAGGTTAAGGAGCGATTTCAATGCTATATGTTGGGACTGCAGGGTTTAGTTATTCGGACTGGAGAGGAGTTTTTTACCCTGAGGGGATGAAATCCAGCGATTTCCTGCGGTTTTATTCGGAACGGTTCCCCTGTGTCGAGCTTGATTTCACGTATTACAGGCAACCGGTGCCTCAGACCATGCGAGTTATGGCTTCCAAAGTTCCTGCTTCCTTCAAGTTTACTGTTAAGGCCCACCGGACCTTGACCCACGAGATCCCTTTAGAAAACCATCTTACCTATGAATTTGAGACTTTTCGCCAGGGAGTCTTGCCAATGGGCGAATCAGGCAAGTTGGGCTGTATCTTGTTCCAATTTCCGTGGTCGTTTAAGCCTTCGTCTCGCAACTCAGACTATGTGCTGTCCCTTGCAGACAGAGTGGCTTATGCTGATGTTGTCGTAGAGTTTAGGAATAACCTTTGGGCAAAGGACGAAATTTACGGGTTACTAAGGCAAAATGGCATTGGATTTTGCTGTGTAGACGAGCCTGCCTTGAAAGGGTTATTTCCGCCTGTTTCGCTGGTAACATCCAAGTTAGGGTATTTAAGATTCCACGGTAGAAATGCATCTAAATGGTTCAAACACAAAGAAGCCTGGGAAAGGTACGACTACTTATATAATAATGAGGAACTTAACCATTGGTTGCCCCAGATTCAGCAAATGGCTGGGCAAAGCCAAGATATGTATGTGTTGTTCAACAACTGCCACCAGGGCCAGGCTGCAGTAAATGCAAAGCAAATGCAGGAACTTCTGGGCCTTCTCCCGGAAATACGCCCTTTCCCTGAGCACGGCCTGTTTTCGGAGTAACTCCTATCCTTACATGGATATCCCCAGGCAGTGCTGAATTCCCGGGATCCATTTATCAGGACTAAAATAGCCCTGTGGCAATCATGGCGTACAGCATCATAATGCCGCCTACTGCAAGCAAGACAGGCCAGTACAACTTATATACTTTTGTTATATCAATTTTGTAGTATTGGCATGTAAGCACCTGGCAAAGGTGAAGCGGCGATGCGAAATAGGCTATGAAACCGGCGCCGTAAATGGCAGCGGTGAGGTACAGAATCCCTTCTTGTGATACACCTGCAGGTACCAGAATTGGGACCAGCACCCCCATTGTGGTTGTATGGGAAGCACTTACATATCCAAAAAGAATGGGAAGAACTACTGCTAGCATTGCAGGTGGTATTCCCAGGCCCCTTGCAGAATCTACCAAAGCCGGAAACACGGGCGATATGGAAACAAACCCCTTGAACGCCATAATCCACAGCATTGCCACAACCTGGCTTATGTTTGACCCCTTCAAAATAGTACCCAGAGATGGCACAGGGGCCTTCTCAAGGGAAGCTATGGCCAGGGCAAGGATTATGCCTGTCGCCATTGATGCCCACAGGGGAAGGCCGAAAACCAGGCTTAGTGCCAGAGCCACGAGCAGAGGTGAACCATATCGAAGGAAACCAGTAAGGCTTCGGACTCGATATTCCTTAGGATTGGCTGCCATTGGCCCGGTGGCAGCGCTCTCATCCTCAAAGGCAGAGGCTTGGCCGTTTTTCCCTTCTTTTCTAAGTAGGAAAATGTACCCTGCAATCCAGAACATCAAACCGTAAGGCCAAAGTTTTGCCAGAAGGCTTGTAACCGGAACTCCCAATAGGTTTGACACCAGGATCATGCTTGGGGAAAAAGGGAACACAAAGAACATGCCATGGCGAAACACCAGGTTTGCAGTAGCTTTTTTCTCCGGCGACAGGCCAAGGCCATCGCCTAGTTTGTCGACCAAAGGAGCCGATACGGCTGCGCCGCCGAGGACCGGCATAGAACCGACAAGTGCAGGGACTGCCATTATGGCTGCTTTTAAGTTGCCCAAGAGCCCCGACAGGCCTCGCACCATGTTGTCAAGATACCCTGTTCCGTTCATGATTGTTGAAAAGGCTCCGATTGAAAATACAGACAGCGCCAGGTGTATAGTGGTGATGTCTGTAAACGAGCCCCATATTATTTTCGCAGACTGTGACATTGGAATTCCGGAACTGAGTGCCATTACGATGGTTGCAAGGCACATCACTTTCCACAATGCCACTCTCTTGACAGAAAGAACGACTATTATTACGAATGCTGCCAGTACGCCAAAGGCCTGCAAAATCCTCACCTCTGTTCCCGGATATATGGTCTTGTGCGCTTGTTATTTCTGTACCCGTACGGTCCCATATTACAATTCTACCGCTAAACAGAATCATGCGCTAGCTTTCTGCAGGGATTGGCCCCTTTACCCAAGAAGAAATCGTGTACGATTGGTATGATTGCATTGTCTATGTGTTACCGCCGAACACCGTGCCTGAACAGGACAGCGATCTTAGAGGAGGAGTTGGAGGATTTGACCCGCGGCTTTATTCCTGTACCTGATTATATAGCCTTTGACACAGAAACTACCGGCCTTTCGGCTGATGAAGATCAGATCATAGAAGTTGCCCTTGTGCGATTTAAAGATGGAGTTCCGGTTGACAAGTGGACATCTCTTGTGCGCCCTGACAAGCAAGTGGGCCTAAAGACTTTGCGGCTGACTGGAATTACCCTGGAAAAATTGGCCGAAAGCCAACCTATTGCTGCAATATGCCACAAGATTGAGGAATTTCGGGGCCGGCTGCCGCTTGTAGGACATAACCCCGAATTTGATACGTCCTTTCTCTCAAAGCCTATTCCAGGCTTTCCAGGAGTTCCTGTCTACGACACTCTTGAACTTGCCCGTATTGTCTACCCGGGATTTAAGACATACAAGCTCTCGGATCTTGCCCGGGAATTGAACATTGCCTTGGATGATGCCCATAGGGCCTGCGACGATGCAGAAGCTTCAGGCATCCTTTTCCGGCTTATCCAGGAAAAGATAGCCGTCATGCCGGTTTCATTGCGGCAAAAGATTGTATGGGTTATGGGGAAGGAGTGGCTGCCCGGCCGCGTTTTCCAGTGGGATGCGCAAGATTCTTGCCACCAACCGTCTCTTTTCGAGGGCGTTCCGAGTGATGGAATAGTTCCCGTCAGTGTTTCTGCTGATTTCGAACGTTTCTGGGTTCACCGTGTCCTAGCAGGAGAAGAAAGGTTCACCACGGTTAACGCGTATCTGGATTCAGCCACACTGGCCAGGATAGTAGGGAGTGCTTTGAAAGTGGCCTGTCCTGAGCAGCCTATTGTGATAGCCGGTGATTTTCAGAGACTTGATCCGGCGCCTGAAGGTGCATCATATTTGTCTGTTTCCGCTGATTACCTCTGTACCTTGAAAGCAAAAATGGTTGAAGATCTGGCCTGCAATGGCTTTTTCGACTCTCTGGATATGGAAGATAAGAGGTTCCTGGCCTCTGTAATTGTATGGATGACTACAGCGCGGGAGGGCCTTTTTAGCGAAATACAGATCGTGGGCAGGGGTTATGAACTGCGCCGTGAACTATGTTGCTCAGAGTTTCCAAGCTGCCAGGAATACTGTCCTGTGCAGGAGCAATGTTATTACTTGAAAGCTCTTGAGAATGCGGGTCAAGCCAAGGTGATCCTTACAACGAAAGATGGATGTTTTGGACAGCAGCGTCAGGCAGAGATATGTATCGTCCTCGGTGCAGCAGATCTAGCTCGAGTATGGGAGAAAAGACAGCCCAGGTTGGATCTGGCAAAGTTCAATGAGGCTCTAGCAGGTGCAGGACATGCCGGTTGCCTCAAAGAGGCAAAGAGAACCCTTCAAAAGTCCCTGGATGCCTTGGGCAGGTTGAACGATGCTTTGATACCACAGGCGGTTAAGGAATCTTTATCTCGCTTATATGAGAATATTAGCCCTGCTGTTGTAGAAATGCGGCAACAGGTTAAAGATCAAACTGCTCGTGTTATCAATTACCCAGTTGATCCTCCGGTTATCTCAGCACCCCTTCACAGGTTAGAATACTGGATGGAGCAAATGAGGCAGGTACTGGTTGAAGACGGAACATCTTTGGGTTTGCTTGAAAGGGGATACAGTGACGGCAGTTTCAACAATGCCGTGTTCTCGAAAAAGCAACTGTGGCCTGCTATTGAGGCCCGGAACACGCTGCTGGGACGTTATAAGAAAGTAGTATTGGCATCACAGGAGATATCCTTTGCCCGTAAGTTCCATGGGCTTAGGCACCTATACGGTATTGAGGGCGATGACGTTGCCTACAGGGAGGAAATGCCAGAATCTTTCCATAGCGCAAAGGAAGGTGCACTCTTGATCTCAGTCGACGCAAGCCGGCCTGTTTCAGGTTCGGGGCTCGTTGAACTTACAGGAAGTTTTCTTGAAGCATTGATGGCGAAAGTGAGCCAAAATGCCATGTGCCTTTGCCCTTCCCTTGGATTTATAAGAAGCCTTAACTCGATTATAGCACCTGTACTCGAGTCAAAAGGCATAGCAGTGTTTGCACAGGGTGTTGACGGCGGGGCAAGGGTAGTGGGCCACCTTAGCGAGCCGGCCACACTTGTGCTGGCCAGGTTTGGAGTCGACATAAGCCATGCAGGTGGAACCGGCACTGAGATATTAGTGATCCCGAAAATCCCTTTCTTGCCTCCAAACACGATAGATGACTTGAGGAGAAGAGAACTCTCAGCCATGGGGAAGGATGGTTTTGTTGAGATCAATGTACTTCCGGTTGTTCTGGCCATACGTTCATATATCGAGGACTTATGTCGTGTAAAGGGCAAGGCGGCAGTAGTACTCCTTGACCCTAAGATCTTACCGGGGCAAAGGGGGTGGGGCAGCAACTTTGCCCAGAATTTCTCAGACGTGAATAAGGTTGTGTGCCCACCCCAAGATGCTGTAACCCGGATTGCAGCATGGGCCAAAAGGAGCAGCAAAGCCTGAAAGCAGGGAAAGGAGTATGCACATGCTGATACTTCTCACAAATGATGACGGGATTAACGCAGAGGGGCTAAGGGCGCTAATCGATCGAGCCCTTGCGGTTGATGGAGCAAGAATATTAGTAGTGGCTCCTGATAGGGAGCGAAGTGCGTCTGGACATGCAATAAGCATTCACCAGCCTGTTGAAGTAATCGAAATCCGGTCAGACCAAAAAATTAAAATGTTTGCAGCAGGGGGCACCCCTGCAGATTGTGTCAAATTGGCTGTCGAAGGCATCCTGGAAGAGACTCCGGATCTCATAATATCGGGAATCAACAGAGGGCCAAACCTGGGAACAGATGTGTTTTATTCGGGGACTGTTTCAGCAGCTCTTGAGGGCGCTCTCATGGGGATAAAGTCAATTGCGGTGTCGGTAGGTGCATTTGAGAATGTAGACTATTCCCTGGCTGCCGACTTTGCAGTCAGTTTTGGCCTGAAGATGCTTTCAGGCCAGGATTATCCTTTCCTGGTGAACATAAATGTACCGGCGGTGCCAGGAGAATCTGTAGCCGGTATTGCCATAACCAGGCTTGGAATTCAGACGTACAGGGATGTCTTCAAAAAGCGGGTTGATCCCAAGGGTCGCTGCTGGTTCTGGCTTAGCGGATCCAGAGTTGAACAGGATGAGATTGATGATACAGACGTATGCGCCATACGGCGAAACCTAATATCAGTGACTCCCCTTGGCACAGATTTGACAGACTACAAAGGGATTCACCAATTATCACTTACAAACAATAGCTATTCTGTAATAGTAGAGAGCGAGTCCTAATATAGAAAAACCAGGAGGTGTTTTCGGTGAAATATAGTCCTCCCGGTAAATCAGGATACTCGCGGCGGAATCAGAAAAGCCGAGTTCAAGAAGGTTTCTCCCTTTCCATGGCCGGAAAAGGCGTAGGTTTTGCCCTAATTTTTGCAGTACTGTTAAGCCTCCTTGCGTCTGCAACAGTTTACTTCACGAAGTTGGACGAAGGTATCCTATACTGGTTTGTTAATGCAGGCAGTTTCGTTGTTCTCGGATTTGCTTCCTTTGTCACTGCGAGAAGGGCCAGAAGCCATGGGCTATTCTATGGATTGGCCATAGGAGGGATCTATGCCGTATTAACTGCGCTAATCGGCGCTATCGCCTATCCGCCTTTCATTGGGATTGCGGCTTTTCTGAAGAGACTGGGATTTGCTCTCTTGGCCGGAGCGTGCGGCGGAATTCTTGGTGTAAATTATTAGAAACGGTATAATCTACCTGATAGGAACGCATGATACCCTCAGATAACGCTGTTATTCCTGGGGGTTTATGCTTTGGTTTTAATAATATGGGGAAGAAGAATAGGGCCTTTCGTCGGTTCCTTGCTTTCGGCTTTGGTTATTTTGGCCGCCTTGTCCGGCGCTGCATTTGGTGGGAGTTCGAGTTACACAGCCTTGTTTGAAAGCAATGGATACCTAAAACGCGGTGACAGAGGCGAGGAAGTAAGGTGGCTTCAGGAACTTCTCAGCGAGTTGGGTTTCTACAATGCCGGCATTGATGGCATTTTTGGGGACAAGACCAGGGTGGCGGTTCTGGAGTTCCAGAAAAAGGCCGGCCTTGGCCAGGACGGTATTGTTGGTCCTGGAACAAAGAAAGCCCTGGAATCACAGCAGTTGAAACTGAATCCTCCGGAGAAACATATTGTGGCACAGGGCGAAACCCTATCTGTAATTGCCGAAAAATACGGTATGAGTGCATCTTATCTAGTCAAAATCAACCAGATCAAGAACCCGGATCGCATATTCCCAGGAGACACATTGATTCTAAAGGCCCAGGAAAAGCCGGTTGAACCAGATGAGAAACCATCTGACATTCCTATCGAAGTTCCTTTGCCTCCGCCTGTTGAACCTTTGCCTATTCCAGACAAGAGAATTTGCCTCACATTTAATGACGGGCCTGATCCTGTCACAACGCCACAAATATTGGCCCGGCTTGATGAGTACGGCATTAAGGCAACTTTCTTTGTAATAGGGGAAAAAGCAAGGAAGCACCCGGATCTTGTAAAGGATATTGCAGACAGAGGCCATGTCATTGGGGTACATGGCTATGAACACAAAGTGCTTGCAGGCCTCTCTTCTAGACAGGTCTACAGTGATCTGCAACTGGCCCAGAAAAGTGTAATTGATAGTTCAGGCCAAATACCATATTTGTACAGGCCCCCGGGTGGAGCATTGGATGAAATTCAGATGAGAGAAGCAAGCAAACTTGGCATGACCGTTCTAATGTGGACTAATATTGGCGGTGCGGATCTCGGAGCTCGTTCAGCTGAAGAAGTGTCAGAAAGAGTGCTTAAGAGTGCTAGGGACGGGAGCATCATATTGCTTCATGAAGGCCTTGTTAATTCTGCAGAGGCCCTTGCACAGATAATCCCGTCCCTTGCACGCATGGGTTTTGGCTTTCAGAATCTGGAGCCTGCCTCGGTTACTGGACCTGGCCAGGGGCAATAATGTCCTTTACAACCTGATTGGCCCCTTTTATGTACTGGCCCATTTCCGAGATGGCCATGCTGTGGAACATTGCGTTTTGGGCATCAGCCAGAGAGCACACAGCCTGCTGCAGTGCCTGGGCCACTTGTCTGTCTACCTTGGCTTGTTGCAGGGATAACTGGCTTCCCAGATGACTTAACAGCTCGTTCAGCTGCTGGGAGTTAGATCGAACAGTTTCGTTACCCTGGGATACTACTGAAGCAATTTGCTGGGTAATTGCAAGAAGTGTATCTACTGTCTGAGAATCAGCCACGTGGGTTGAGGCTTTGCTTAGGGAACTCTGCAGATCCTGCTCAATCATCATTTGCTGTTCCCTGATGCTGTTTTGCACTTCTGACAGAGATTCTTCAATCTTTTCTGCAGGTGTCGTAGGAGTGTCTGCACCGGGTGGTTTGAATGAGCGCCTCAATTCTTCTACAACATGAGAAGCAGGATTCTTATTTGTGTCAATATTGCCTATGGCATAATCTTCATGTTCAGGCATGAGATTTCCCCTTTCCTGTTTCGGTTCTTCTCTTAGTGTTTTCACTTTCTTATTGCTTATTAGAAAAACTTCCGCAAAGTTCAAAGGAAATACTGTAAAAATGACGAAAATGTAATCAGGGGGGGTCGAAGAGTGTCGAGGTTTCTGCGAGTAGGTATTTTCTTGGATAGGCTAGATGATATTGCGGAAGCAGCTCATATGTTGCTTGAGGCAACTGAGTCCGGCGGAGATGAAGGGATATCAAAATCAATTGAACTGGCAAGGGACATTGAATCCATGGCAAAAGATCTTAGGGATTTCATTGCACGATGGAATTGCGAACCCCTCATTTATACAGGCCAAGGCACAACTGATGAAATCATCAATCTGCTGGATAGACTGCTTCTGAACGCTGAAGGAAGCAGTCTCGGAGATTTTCAGGGCCAATAGGACGGCACACAATTGCAGAACAAGGATCTCCAGGACTAAACTATTAGCGGGAGGTCGAGTTATGCCTATTTTTGAGTATAAATGCCGTCAATGCAATAAAGTATTCGAGTTCTTGGTTAGGGGTAAAGAGGTTCCTGTCTGTCCTGAGTGTGGTTCAGTCGAACTTACAAAGCTGCTTTCAATGTTCAATTCAAACGTCAGGAAAGGGCTGGGCAAGTCTAGCGGCATGTGCAATACGTGTTCAGGCGGAACTTGTTCAACATGTGGAAAGTAGCCAAACCGGCCAATGATATCTTATGGCCATGATTGTTGCCAGCGTTTACAAATTTAATTTGGCTCTGGCAAGCAATAACTATCAACCCAATGGGAAAAGTTGAAATAGCAGCTTAAGTTAGGGGCCAACACAATATAGAATTAGAGTAGACACAGAAAAAGGAAATGAAAGGATGTGAATACATTGACCCCGGAATCTCCTGAAAGGAAAGGTAAGGACTTGCTTGCCAAGATAGGCCAAACACTTAGGTCAAGCGCAGAGACTTTGGTTCAGGAAACACGGGAATTGACTCGTGTCGGCAAGATAAAGATGGAGCTTCTGTCTTTGGAGAATGAGCGCGGGAGAAAATTCGAGGAAATCGGAAGATTAACCCATACCCTCTACAAGGGAGGAACAGAGCTTCCTGATGATTTGCAGCAGCTTCTGGCAGCAGTAGATGAGATTGAAGCCAAGATTGATGCTAAGAAACAAGAGGCTGAAAGATTGGGCAAAGAAGGGGCAGTTCAGGCAGAAGTTGAACCTCAGGCTGCTTCCTGGCCTTTGGGCGCAGATGGAACACCTCCGTTGGATATACCGGTAGAAGAACCGGGTGCGTCGAAGTTCTGCCCTCAATGTGGCTCTCGCCTTGGCACGGCAGATAAATTCTGCTCCAAGTGCGGCACATCTCTTAGTAGTTAAACTCCGCTAAGTGAATACCGGGCTTATAAGTGACAAGGGCCCGGTATTCCCATATTGTTTTCGCGGCAAGTTTGAAAAGGTATAAGCAAACGCCGTGTCGAAAGCAATTAACGGATTTCACACGTTATGAAAGGAGTTTGAACCAATGGCCGCAAGAACCATCGACGGAAAGAGAATTGCGTCTGAAATTAGGGGCGAGGTCCGGGCGGAAGTAGCTGCTTTGAGGGAAAAAGGGATTGCCCCGAAACTAGCAGTGATTTTGGTTGGCGACGATCCTGCCTCGGTCATTTATGCAAGGTCAAAGGAGAAAGCCTGTAGCAAATCAGGTATTGGTTACGAGCTGTTCAATTTTCCCGGTGATGCTAAAGAGGAATCAGTTATTGAGAGAATCAAAGAACTATCCCTGGATCCGGCTTGCCATGGAATAATGGTAGAACTCCCGCTTCCCAAGCACATAGACAAAGATCGTGTGATGATGGCAGTTGATCCGGCAAAAGACGTTGATGGGATAAACCCTGTAAACAGAGGACAAATGTTTACCAGGAAGAATGGGTTATTCCCGGTTACTCCCCAGAGCTGTATAGAGATCATGAAAAGGGATGGGATTTCCCTTGAAGGCAAGAACGTATGCCTCATCGGGCGCGGTGATACAGTAGGCAAACCCTTGATTTTCCTGCTCCTGAACGAGAATGCAACAGTCACTGTGTGCCATACGAGAACAAAGGATCTTGCGTTCCACACAAGGAAAGCCGACATAATAGTCGCCGCAGCCGGCAAGGCTGGGCTGTTAACAAAGGAAATGGTGAGTCCTGGCACGATTGTTGTAGATGCCGGCATCAATCAAGTTGACGGCAAAACAGTTGGCGACGTGGATTTCGACGGTGTGTCGGAGATCGCCGAAGCAATAACCCCGGTGCCTGGAGGGGTTGGAAGCCTTACTACTGCTCTCTTACAGAGGAATCTCCTGAGGGCAATTGAGCTACAGAAGCAATAGATTCCAACACAACGGAAGGAGAGAGATTCATGAGCGATCTGTTTTCTCAGAGCCTTACCGAGATACTAAGGGCTTCAGCGTCTTCTGAACCTACTCCCGGAGGAGGCAGTGTTTCGGCCATATGTGCCGCGTTTGCTGCGTCTATGGCATCTATGGTGGCCAATCTGACCATAGGGAAGAAGAAGTACAAAGACGTTGAACCACAGGTAATTTCATTGCGGGATCGTGTGTCACGCCTTCTGGCAGAGTTTGAGGAACTTGTTGACGAAGATATCAGGCAGTTTGGGAACTTCATGGACGCTTACAAATTACCAAAGAATACACCTGAGGAAAAAGAAAAGCGCGAAGATTCAGTGCAGGAGGCCTTGAAAGGTGCTACAGAGACTCCCCTGAAGGTAGCCCGAGCATGTGTCAGTCTTCTCGAGGCAGTGTGTGAACTTGCACCAATAGGAAATAAAATGGCTATAAGCGACGCAGGCGTCGCTGCATACTTAGGTGAGGCGAGTCTCAGGGCAGTCCTGTTAAGTGCCGATATTAACATTCCTATGATAAGAGATGTTGCTTACGTGGAACGAGTAGTCCAAGAAAAAGAAGGCCTGATAGAGCAGGCCCACAAACTCAGGGATAAGGCCCTGGCTACTGTTTCGGCGAGGATGGCCTGAGCCTGGCAAAAATGCCCCTGCGCCGTAGTTTGGGTGTAGCCGATTGTTTCTCCAATTGAGATTCTTGATCTGATGATGCTCTGAACAGACTTATGAGCCGTGGCCTTCTGTTCCTGGGGCGGTGCGGCCCTCCGCTCAAGACATCAAAGCGGTGGGTATGCCCATCATCAAAACTGGTTACCCCTGCTATTTGGTGGATATGCCCCCAAAAAGCGGGGATTTGCCGGGAAGTGTTGCCGTCCATTCTGTGAGTGTGGCCATGAGCTCTTGAGGTTACATTGGCAAACCGGTGAACGTGGTCAAGCCCTATCTCGTAATTGAGCCCGGTAGTTCCGTCAAACGTGTGGAAGTGGTCAAGGTCCATGGTAGTCCTTCCATAGTAGTCGTGGACGTGTTCTCTTGGGGCAGACGGATCAGTATACTCCTTTTTCTCTACTCCTGTGTTGTCCAATTTTGTCCCTCCTTTGGGGCAGGTAATTACTTACGTCAAGATAATATGAAACCTTTAAGCCATAGGTGATCCATTAAGGATTGCCAATCTGCGGCCACGTTTTCGGATGAAATATGAACACCTTCTTCAGAGATACTCAGTTCAGAAATGCTGGCACTCTTGAGCCTGCCTTTTGATAACTCAACCAGGTCTACTTCTGCCAGGGTATGAGAAGCGTATGAATCGGCATTGTCTTCAGAAAGCAAGAGCCCCAGGTTTCGGGCCATTGACATCTTTATGGGGGGTGTAACCTTAAAAAATACTTTCGAACCTTTGTATGACTGTAGTTCCATCCTTATCCGTATAGGTATTCCAAAATACGAAGTCATTTTCACAACGAATTCAATGGCTCTTTCATCTAACCTAGAATCTATCAAAGTCATGCCTTCCGGCCACGTTACGCTTTTCAGAATTTCTTTGAACTCGTGGCCAGGAATATGCATGGAGATGTTCTCGATATGCATAGCCGCACCTCCGGTTAGTGCCCTTTACATAACGCTATGCACAACTAACTTGTGTTGACACAAAAATCACGAATTTCTTCAGATGGACATGAACTTAGGAAGGTATTTTCGCATGGTTTGGCGAATCATTGATAGCGGAAAAATGAAAACGTTTTCATATATGACTAACGTGACCTAAACAGCAGGCAGAGTCGTTTTCCAAGTGGAGAGCAGCCATGGGAACCAGGATAACCATAAAGGACGTTGCAAGGCAGGCCGGAGTGTCGATATCCACTGTCTCAAGGGTGCTAAACAAGTCAAGCTATGTTAAGAAAAGCACCTTTGAACGGGTAGAGGCGGTAATCCGTGAGCTAGGCTATTCGCCAAATCACATAGCAAGAAGCCTTTCCAAGGGGACCACCGGAATCATAGGAGCTATCCTTCCTGATATATCAAATCCGTTTTTTCCCGCACTTGCCCGGGGCATAGCCGACGCTGCAGTGTCCCGGGGATACACCCTCATTTTGTGTAATACAGATGGGTATGCCGCCCAAGAAGAATCATCTGTTAGAGTGCTTCTGGAAAAGCAGGTTGACGGGATAGTTTTTGTTGCCGGCAGTTCTGCTGCTGTTGAACTGGTCTTGACTGCGAGTAAGGCTTGCCCTGTAGCTGTCATAGACAGGCAAGTCAAAGGCGTTTCGTGTGACATGGTTACTGTGGATAACTACCGTGGCTCTTTTGAGATGACCAGGCACTTGCTGGATACCGGACACAAACGTATTGCCTACATAACCGGCCCAATGCATCTCAGTACTTCCCAGGAGAGGCTGAGAGGCTTCAGAGACTGCCTGGCAGAAGCCGGTGTTGACAGAGTGCCTTTGCTGTTCAACGGAGACTTCAAGTACGATACCGGCTACTCCTTTGCACGGGAGATAATCCGCATGGGGCTTGATGTTACTTGTGTGTACTGTGCTAATGACCTTATGGCTCTTGGCGCCATGAGGTGCTTTCTTGATTCAGGCCTCAAGGTTCCCGAGCAGGTGGCTGTTGCAGGATTTGATGATATTTCTATGTCATCGTTGACAAGGCCTGCACTTACAACAATTGCACAGCCTGCCTATCAAATGGGAGTTACGGCAGCAGAATTTCTTTTGGAGAGACTGAGCAACGGCAAAGAACTGGCGCCTCGTTCGAGGATTCTCGAACCTGTGCTTGTTATAAGAGATTCGACGGGAGGTGGAAGAGACTGGGTATGAACAGAGACATAGTCGTACTGGGTAGTTTGAACATAGATTTCGTTGTACGTGCCTCCAGGCGGCCAGAAAAAGGTGAGACTGTCCCGGGCAAAGAGTTTTCGCTTTTTCCGGGAGGAAAGGGCGCAAACCAGGCAGCAGCAGCGGCAAAACTTGGAGGCAATGTAGCCATTGCAGGCAGAATAGGCGACGATGTGTTTTCAAAGGTTCTGCTGGATAGCCTGTCAAGTGCAAAAGTAGGACAAGAGCATATTGTCACTACCCCGGGTGTATCCACCGGCTCTGCATTTATTACTGTAGATGATACAGGGGAAAACTCGATAATCGTGGTTCCGGGTGCCAATGGCTGCTACGGCCAAAGTGACGTAGACACGCTCATGCCGTATCTCAAAAAGGCAAGAGTACTTATGCTTCAACTTGAGGTCCCTTTGGAGGCAGTGGCTTATGCTGCCCGGTTGGCTCATGCTTGCGGAGTGAAAGTCATGCTCGATCCTGCTCCGCCGGTTCCCTTAGCCGGCGATTTGCTAAGAGCCGTTGACATCATTACTCCCAATGAGCACGAAGCCTCTTTTCTTACGGGCAGGGCAGTGACTGATGTGGAAAGCGCGAAGATTGCGGCTGCGGATATGCTTTCCCGGGGGGTAAAGGCTGCCGTTATAAAACTTGGGGCAGGCGGTGTCGTCTACGCTGAGGGCAGCCGTTTCGGATTCATCCCGGGCCATTCGGTGCAGGTTGTCGATACTACCGCAGCAGGTGACGCTTTTTCAGGAGGTCTGGCCGTAGCTCTCTGTGAGGGCAAGGATCTTGGAGAAGCGTGCCGGTTTGCCAATGGCGTGGCAGCATTATCTGTTACACGCAAAGGCGCACAGACATCGATGCCTGAGCGCAGTGAAGTTGACACATTCCTGTACCGGCTTAAGAGCGTATGAGGCGAAAGTACCGGCCGGGTTGACATCAAGATGGAATCTGGATTTGAGATGTTCTGGGAGGGGGTGGGAGTAGGCATACAAATGCAAGGCGTCCCATAGAGAACAGCCTTTGTCTGTAAGGTACATTTCCGGAGGTTGAGCGCAATTGAAATGGATAATTGATACAGATCCTGGAATTGACGATGCATCTGCCATTATTACTGCTGTGAACTCCAAGGCTTTGGACATTTTGGGGATTAGCTGTGTACACGGAAACGTGGGATTAGAGCATACCACAAGAAATGCTCTGAGACTGGCCGAACTGCTTGGCAAAGCAATTCCCGTTTACTCGGGCGCAAGCAGGCCCATTATGCAAAAGCTTGAGCATGCTGCTGAATTCCATGGAGAAGACGGTTTTGGCAATACGTTCATGCCGGAGCCAGAAGGCAGGCTTGAAAAAGGCCATGCTGTAGATTTCATCATTGAATGTGCAAAGGCCCGAGAAATCTCTCTTCTTACGTTGGGGCCTCTTACTAACGTGGCTCTTGCAATAGCTAAAGAAAGGTCTTTGGAGAAGCGAATTAACCATATCGTCATGATGGCAGGTACATCACGGGCCAGAGGCAATACAAGCCCTGTTTCAGAGTTCAATGTGTTTGCCGATCCGGAAGCGGCTGCGGTGGTATTCGATTCTGGAATACCGATAACAATGGTTCCATGGGAGACATGCCTTGATGCTGTGCTTGGCCCGGAAACAGTTGGCAAAGTCAGAAAGTCTTCATCAAAAGCCGGCAAAGCCTTTGCCCAGGCCATGGAACTTACAGTAGAGAGGATCAAAGATACCTTGGGCCTGGAAGGACTCTTGTTGTGCGATCTCTTAGCTGCATGCGTGGCAATCGATCCCACAGTAGCTACTGAGAAGGTTTCTGCAAAGGTCACAGTTGAAACCGGCGGAAGATTCTCCCGGGGCTTGACTGTGATTGATGAACGAATGGCAGACGGAAGTAAGCCCAATGCTTTTGTCTGCCTGCAGTGTGACAAGAAGAAGATAGAGGGCATGTTTCTTAACGCAATTAACACAAAGAACTAACCGGAGGTGCCAAGATTGAGGAAATTTGTAGGAGTAATGTTACTGGTGGCGCTTTTTGCGTCAGTAATGCTTGTAGGGTGTGGCCCGAAAACTGATCCGGAACCGCAGGGTACGGGCGATGGACCCAAAAAGAAAGCAGTCCTCTTGGTCAGCGGAACTTTGGGAGACAAATCTTTCTTCGATTCTGCCAACGAAGGCATGAAGGCCATCGAGAAGGATCTGGGATGGGAAACCAAGGTAATTGAGATGGGCACCGACCCTTCCAAATGGGAACCGACACTTACAGACGTATCTGGACAGGATTGGGACCTGATCATCTGTGGAACTTTCCAAATGCAGGAGAAAATCGAGGAAGTAGCGCCTAAGTTCCCCGACAAGAAATACATCGTATTTGACGTAACCGTAGACTACTCTAAAGCTCCCTTTGAAAACGTCTATTCGATTCTTTACAGCCAGAACGAGGGCTCCTTCCTGGCCGGTGTCCTGGCTGCAATGGTTAGCAACTCGGATCTTCCCAAGGCTAACGATAAGAAGATCATTGGTTTCCTGGGCGGTATGAATATCCCTGTAATCAACGACTTCCTGGTAGGTTACATTGAAGGAGCCAAGAGCGTTGATCCAGATATCAAAGTTGCTGTCTCATATGTAGAGGACTTTGCTAACCCTGCCAAAGCTAAAGAGATGTGCCTTGCCCAGTACGAGATGGGTGCTGATATCGGATTCAACGTTGCCGGCGGAAGCGGATTGGGCCAGCTTGACGCAGCAAAAGAAAAAGACTGTTATGCAATTGGCGTAGACTCTGACCAGGCTTTGCTTTTCAAAGATTCAGATCCCGATAAAGCAGAGTTGATTCTAACTTCCATGCTCAAGCGTATTGACAATTCACTGGTACGAGCTGTGAAACTTTTTGAAGAAGGCAAACTGGAATTCGGTAAGGCTGAAACCCTGGGGCTCAAGGAAGATGCAGTAGGGCTGGCAGGCAATGAGTTTTACGAGAAGAACGTGCCTGAAGAGATGAGAAATAAGATAGACGAAATCGCCGGTAAGATTAAGTCAGGCGAGATCACTGTATCTTCAGCATTTGCAATGGATGACAAGGCTATGGAAGAACTGCGGGAATCAGTACGTCCGTAGAACTCCTAGTTTCAAGCGGGGCAGGGTGTTGGCCCCTGCCCCGCAGTTTGAAATCAAATAAGTCTTTACCTGGGATGAGGTGGACGGCGTGGAGGCTCAGACGGAACCTCAGAAAGAAACACCGATTTTGCTTATGAAAGGCATAACCAAAGTTTATCCTAATGGGTTGGTTGCCAATTCAGACGTAACGTTTGAAGTACACCGGGGAGAAATTCACGCTCTTGTCGGTGAGAACGGGGCAGGCAAGACAACCCTCATGAAAGTCCTGTTCGGCCTGGAAAGGCCGGACGAAGGGTACATTTCAATAAAGGGCGAGCAAGTCAGGATCACTTCGCCCAATCATGCGATCAAGTACGGAGTGGGCATGGTACACCAGCACTTTATGTTGGCTCCGTCACTCACTGTGGCTGAGAACATTGTGCTGGGAGAAGAACCCAAAAAAGGGGTTTGGTTCGACAGAAAAAAAGCAGAAGAAATATGTTTGGATCTTGGGAAGAAATACGGACTCAATGTTAATCCTGCTGAAAAAGTAAGCGATGTGCCTGTAGGTACCAAGCAAAAAGTAGAAATTCTAAAAGCCCTAATGCGCGGTTCCGATATTCTGGTCTTGGATGAGCCTACTGCAGTATTGACTCCTCAAGAAACCAGCGAGCTGTTTGTTGCCCTGAAATCCCTTAGGGAAATGGGCCACACGATCATCTTTATCTCGCACAAACTGCGTGAAGTGAAGCATCTGTCAGACAGAGTCACAGTGATGCGCTCAGGCAGGGTTGTCGGAACTGTGGAAACGGCAAAGGTGACCCTGGAGGATATTTCAAAGATGATGGTCGGCCGGGACGTAGAACTCAAATTGTCCCGTCCCCGGATTTCCCCTGACCGTTCACAGGAGGTCCGGCTTCTGGTCCGGAACTTGAAGTATGTACAGGAAGACAAAGAAGTACTCAAAGGCGTAAGCCTTAAGGTGAGATCCGGTGAGATTTTGGGTATTGCAGGGGTTGAAGGAAACGGCCAGGTTGAACTGGTAGAGGTTCTGACAGGATTGTCAACGTGCAATGACGGGGAAGTTGAAATCTGTGGACAGAAAGCTACAGGGAAAAATCCCGAAGCCGTGAGAAACCTTGGTTTGTCTCACATTCCTCAAGATAGGATGACTTTCGGGGTAGCATCTAGATCTTCGATATCCGAAAATCTGATATCAACCAGATACAAGAAAGAGCCGGTGAAAAACGGCCCGTTCCTGAACCTCAAGGCAATTTCAGACCTCAGCCACGAGCTAATACAAAGATTTGAGATAAAGGCCACTTCAGCTCAGCAACCGGTGAGTACTCTCTCAGGTGGCAATATCCAGAAGGTTGTTGTGGCCAGAGAGTTTTCGACCGATCCCAAAGTGATAATAGCCAACCAGCCTACAAGGGGTATTGACGTAGGAGCTACTGAGTCTATTCACAGGTACCTTGTTGAAGCCACAGAAAATGGATCTGCAGTTCTTCTGATATCAGCCGACCTTTCTGAAGTAATGGGCCTTTCCAACAAATTGTGTGTCATGTACGAAGGTGAAATAGTTGCATTTTTCGACGAAGCCCAAGAAGTGAACGAAGAGGAATTGGGCCTGTATATGCTCGGTTTGAAACGCCAGGAACCTCAGGAACTAATGGCTTCTATGATGGGGGAGGTGGGCCAATGAGAAGAGATGCATGGTTTGAACTGCTGAGAACCGGAATGGCCATTACTGTAGCACTGATCATAGGATTCATCGTTACATCGATGGTTTCAAAGTCGCCCCTTGAGGCATTTGGGTATTTCCTCAAAGGCCCATTTACGACCATAAGGCGATTCGGTGCTTTTCTGGAAGCAGCTATTCCACTTACTTTTACGGGCCTTGCCATTACACTTGTGTTTTCTGCAGGCCAGTTTAACCTGGGTGCAGAAGGCCAGTTTTTCATAGGGGCAGTGGCCGCAACTGCAGCAGGAATCTACCTGAACCTGCCTCCGGTCATTCACACTATCGCCTGCCTTGCAGCCGGAATGGCAGCCGGGGCACTTGGAGGTTTTATTCCCGGGTTTCTCAAAGCCCGTTGGAATGCTTCGGAACTGGTATCATCGCTAATGCTTAACTACGTGTTTCTCAAACTGGGGATGTACCTGATAACTTATCACCTGCGCGATCAATCAGCAGGTGCTCTGGTATCCCGCCCACTAAAGAAGACATCCTGGCTGCCCCAATTTACTGCCAATACCCGTCTTCATGCAGGGGTGTTCGTTTTGTTCTTGACTGTTCTGTTCTGTTACTATTTCCTTTACAGAACCGGCAAAGGCTATGAAGCCAGAATGACAGGGCAGAATATTAGTTTTGCCCGTTATTCAGGCATTCCGGTACTAACTGTTATCCTGTCTGTTCAGGTGTTAGCAGGGGCTGTTGCAGGGCTTGGCGGCGCCGTTGAGATGCTGGGAATTTACAGGCGCTTCCAGTGGTTGGCAAGCCCCGGGTATGGGTTTGATGGAGTCATTATCTCGATTCTATCGAAGAACAATCCTCTTTTGGTACCCGTAGCTGCAGTCTTCCTTGCCTATCTACGTGTAGGCGCTGACGTTATGGCAATGTATTCTGACGTTACAGCCGAAATGGTTTCGGTTATCCAGGCTGTGATCATACTTTTGGTAACAGCCGAAGCTTTTCTTGCAGGTTACAAACATCGCTTGGTGCTAAAAGAGGTGAAG
>MTKW01000662.1_pt1 | contig 28846 bp, 24 predicted proteins | sample 1042761 | NCBI WGS metagenome assembly MTKW01 (sample SAMN06205366, study PRJNA360243) | anaerobic digester metagenome | biome: Wastewater treatment plant; feature: Anaerobic digester sludge; material: sludge; isolation source: anaerobic digester fed with sludge from wastewater treatment plant ...
CCTGCCCCCTAGGTCTAGCACCCCGAAGTTGGCCCCGGTCCCAAGGGCTGCCACCCCACCGGATTTTGCAGAAGTCCCGGCCCTAAAGCCCGCCCACACGTCGTTAAGCACGGAAAACGAGGAACCTTGGAAGATTTCGCGGATGCCCCTCGACAGTAGGTGGAAATCCTCGGGAAAATCGGCACCTGCTACGCCGAAAACACCGTGGGTGATGTTTCGTTGCCCCACGCCTGCGGTTTTTGTTGCCCCTTCCATGGCGACCTTCACGCTGTTAATGGCGGCGGGCAAGCCGACATTTTGGTAGTTTGACGGACCTGACACTCCTAGGCCCAACACTTTGCCGGTTACATCACCGATAACCGCTACAGTGTTTGTGCCCCCGCCGTCGACGCCCAAAACAAGATGCACAACAGACCTCCCCTTTCTTTCGCTCGTAATGGAGTGCCCAAAAAGGACAGGAACGATTCCCGACTGTAAGATATTACGAAGGGGGAAGGGAATCCTTCCGGACGGATGTTGACATCCTATGCTCGCCATAGCTAACATGGGGATAATCCTACAGGTAGGTGATTCGTTATTGGGTTAAGAACGCGCATCGCCGTAGCAATGTCCGGGGGCATCGACAGCTCCGTGGCCTGCTTGTTGTTGTCCCGCCAAGGGTACGAGGTTGTGGGCATTACCATGAAGCTGTTCGATTCTGGTGCAAAGGCCTGTGATATGGCCGCCGCTGTGTGCAAGGAATTGAAAATCCCCCATTATGTTTTCGATATGGCCAGCGAATTTCAAAACGAAGTGATCCTGCCTTTCATCCGGGCCTACACTTCGGGCCTCACGCCCAACCCGTGTCTGGGGTGTAACAGGATCATGAAATTCGGCCACCTGCTCAACAAGGCTCAGCAGATCGGTGCCGGTCGCTTGGCCACCGGGCACTACGCTCGGGTAGTCCAAGGGGGTTCCAGGTACCTGCTTTTTCGTGGGCTCGATCGAGGTAAAGACCAGAGCTATGCCTTACACGGCCTGAGCCAGGAGGCATTGAGCAAAACAGTTTTTCCCCTAGGCGAGCTGACCAAGACGGAAGTAAGGGATATTGCCGGGAAATGGGGTCTTTCGTCCGCGGATAACCCGGAAAGCCAGGAGATCTGTTTCGTAACGAGCAAAACGTACAGGGAGTTTCTCAAGGCTCAGGGCGCAGTGTTCAAGCCCGGTCCAATTTTGGACAGCTTTGGCAACGTCCTGGGAACCCACGAAGGCTTGCCTATGTACACTGTGGGGCAGAGGCGAGGCTTAGGGCTGGCGAAGACGCCCAAGTCGAAAATTGGTCCGTTTTACGTGGTGGACCTTGACGTGAAGGAAAACGCGGTGATCGTCGGAAGCCGCGAGGAGGCACATTCCCGGGGGTGTGTGGTTGACAATGTGAACCTAATAAGTGCGGATGTTTTGACAGAACCCGTGACGGGCACGTGCATGGTCAGGTACCGGGGTGAGGAGACCGACGCCGTCATGAAGCCCGCCGGGCAGGGCGTCACAGAGGTGATATTCTCAAAACCTCAGTTCGCCGTGACCCCGGGTCAGGCTCTTGTGTTTTACCAGGGGGAGATGGTGTTTGGGGGAGGAATTATCTCCAGGCGCATTCCGTAGGAGCTTATGGGAAGGGGGGAGAGCTTTGTTTGTAGGAAATATTATGACCCGCAACGCTGTTACCATCGGTCCTGATGCCACGTTGAGGGAACTTTTGTCCCTTATGACCAACAAGACTTTTGAGGCTATCCCCGTTTGTGAAAACGGGAAGGTTGTGGGGATAGTCACCGATTGGGACGTGATTACAAGCGCGCCTGACCAAGAGGGGATAGACTGGCTAAGAGCTAGGAAGGTCAGTGATATCATGACCCCCAACGTGGTGTGCGTTACGGAAGAAGAGATCGTGGAGATGGCTGCCCACCACATGTTCTTTCACGACCTGGACGCTCTTCCTGTGGTAGACGATAAAGGACAGTTAACGGGGATAGTCACACAAAACGATGTCTTCCGCACACTAGTTTCCTTGATGGGGCTAAGAGCAGAGGGCACCCGCATCACCGTGGAGGCCCCTGACAGACCGGGGCTTTTGGCAGGCATTACCGGCACAGTTCGGGATGCGGGGTTTTCAATTTCGAGCCTGTGCACCCACATGCCCGCGGGTTGCCCAGTTGCCACCGTAATCTTGAGGGTCAAAGGGGGGCAGGTGGGGGAACTCATAGGCAGGCTTGACGAGGAAGGGTACAAGACGGTTCATGTTTCGGAGGCTTGGGCTTAAGGCACTGGGGGGTAAGTTGTGAGCAAAAGGGGCCGGATTACCAGCGTGAAACCGGGAAGGGGACCCTCCCTACTCGGGGGTATAGTTTCGGTGGGTGCGGCAGTTTTCGGGATAGTATGGGTGGTGCAGGCCCAAAGGATGTTCACGGGCCTTCCGGGAGCCATGATTCCAGGAGGGGCCCCCTTGTTTCCGTTGTTCGGGCTTGTTTTTGTCGTCATGGCCTTGGTCGTCGCGGCTTATCAGTTCAAAAACGCCCTGTCCCCGAAACGCCATTCCATCGTGGACATCACCGATGACGAATCGGAACCTGATCCCCTTAACGAAGTTTTAACCGCAAGGAAAGACACCCCCCATGATGCAAGAGGGCGTAGGTTCTGTCCCTACTGTGGCAGGCCCATCCAAGGTGATTTCAGCTTCTGCCCTGGGTGTGGCAGGAAGTTATCGTCTTGAACGTCCGAATACTGTTGGTTGGGCGGGTAAAGGAACGGTACCTGCAGGAGGGCATCCAGGAATATCTGAAGAGGCTCCGTCCCTACATGAAGATCAAACTTATCGAGGTTCAGCATGAGCCGGTGCCAGACTCGCCCAAAGAGGAGGAGCTTGCAAGGGAGACGGAGGCCGAACGCCTTTTTCGTCTGTTCAGGCCCGGAGAGTGCATCGTCGCTATGGACGTCAAAGGTCGACGTATGTCCTCCGTAGATTTTAGCGAGTGGCTTGCGGAAAAAGGCACCGCCGGTAAGCCCAAGGTGTCGTTCGTTGTGGGAGGAACCACAGGTTTGTCGGACAGGATCCTGTCGGGTGCCCACCTCCGCCTTTCCTTGGGGAGCATGACATTCCCACACCAGTTTATGCCTTTGTTAATTTTGGAACAGGTGTACAGGGCGGTCAAGATTTACGGGGGTGAACCTTACCACCGTTAAGTTGAAGGAAACAAGGGGTTGGTCACGAATTTTCTGATGGGGGCGAGGCATTGTCACACCCACGTCTTTGGATGGGTCAGTGGAAGATAAAAGAGGATAGGGGCAACCGAGGGGTGTTCGCGGCGGTGCACGAGATAGTTAAGGACATACCCGAAGGTAGGGTCACCACGTACGGGGCCATAGCTTGCATGCTGGGGTACCACCGGGGGGCACGAACGGTCGGTTGGGCCATGAAGGCAGCACCGCCGGGCCTGCCTTGTCACAGGGTCGTCGATGCAAGGGGAAGGATCCTGTGTAAACAGGCGGGGCACAGAGAGAAACTTGGAAGTGAAGGGGTTACTTTTAAGCCCAACGGCTGTGTTGATCTTGAAAAGCACCTTTGGTAGAAGGGTAGGATTAGGGGATACGCTAAGGGCACAAATCTTATGGGGGGAGCGTCATGGGCCAAAGAACAAGGAAATTCGCTGTTTTCGCCGGAGGTTGTTTCTGGTGTATGGTTCAACCGTTCGCCAAGATCGACGGGGTGCGTGAGGTTACTTGCGGGTACACAGGGGGTCACGTTCCGCACCCCACGTACGAACAGGTTTGCACGGGAAAAACAGGACACTTCGAAGCCGTACAGGTGGAGTACGATCCCTCTGAGGTTTCGTATGAGGAATTACTCGAGGTGTTTTGGGCCCAAATAGATCCCACGGATCCCGGGGGCCAGTTCGCCGATCAAGGTTCTCAGTACAAGACCGCCATCTTTTACAACACAGATGAAGAGAGGGAACAGGCGGAACAGAGCAAAAAGGACATGGATGCTTCCGGAAGATTCGGAGCACCTATAGTCACGGGTATTCTGCGGGCCACGGAGTTTTACCCCGCGGAGGAGTTTCACCAAGATTACTACAAGAAGCACCCGGCAAGGTACGCCGAGTACCGGGTGAGCTCCGGTAGGCAACCGTATCTCGAACGGACTTGGTCCTCGACGCCGAATCCTTCGAAAGAGGAACTGAAAAAGAGGCTCACACCTACCCAATATTGGGTGACCCAGGAAAACGGCACGGAACCACCTTTTAAGAATGAGTACTGGGACAACGAAAGGGAGGGCTTGTACGTAGACATCGTTTCAGGCCAGCCTTTGTTCAGCTCTTTGGACAAATTTGATTCCGGTTGCGGGTGGCCCAGTTTCACGAAACCAGTTCAGGATGCTGCGGTGTGGGAAAGAGAGGATCTTAGTCGCAACAGGGTTAGAACGGAGATTCGGAGCACAGAGTCCGACTCTCACCTGGGCCACGTTTTCGATGACGGCCCAGGCCCGGAAGGTTTACGGTACTGCATCAACTCTGCCGCCCTCCGATTCATTCCCCTTGAGGATTTGGAGAAGGAAGGTTACGGGCAGTACCTTAAACTGTTTGAGAAGGGCTGAGCCCGCAGCTCCTGCTATTTTGGTAGGCCTTGCCCCAACAAGCCATGATGTCAAGCACCGGCTTGAGGCTGTAACCGGTTTTTGTTAGGGTGTACTCCACTCTGGGAGGAACCTCGGCAAAAACTTGACGAAGCAGCAGGCCGTCTTTTTCCATGCTTCTTAGGTTGGACGTCAAGACCTTCTGGGATACGCTCCCTATGGATCTTCTCAGCTCACCGAATCTCCTGGTTCCCTCCATGAGATCGCGCAGGATCAGTATCTTCCACCTGCCCGATATCAAGGCGAGCGTCGTTTCAACAGGGCACGCAGGCAGATCATTTTCCATCCCCACACCTCCCAATAGTTACATGAAGGATACAAGGTTACATCCGGATGCTTACTTTACCATTTGCCCTATGGTCGCTATGATAAAGTGACCGTGCTTTTAAGTCAAGGAAAGGGCGGTCCAGTAATGTCTGGAAGGGGTGTCCCGATGAGAGAAGTTCTTGAGTATCTTAGCGGTAAAGTGTTTTACCTAGCCACTACGGAAGGTGACCAACCTCACGTGCGTCCTATGGGTGCTCTCATAGAGATCGAGGGCAAAGCTTACATTTGCACCAACAACCAAAAAAACATGTTCAAACAGATCATCGCTAACCCCAAAGTTGAGTTTTGCGCGGTAAATCCTGAGGGCGGATGGCTCAGGGTTACCTGCACACTGGTGCACGATCCCAGGCGCGAAGCCAAGGCCGCGTACCTGAAAGCGTCCCCGGGTCTCGAGGGCATGTACAGCTTGGACGACGGCATTTTTGAAGTGCTCTACATAAAGGATGCCAAGGTTGTTCAGTACAAAGGCTTCATGGACCCCATGAAAGAGTGGGAATTCTAGTACAGAAGCGTCTTTAGGGGTGGGCGGCTGTTACTCCGCCCACCTTCCCATTTCTAACCTGCGGCCTTGTTCAGAGAGTTGTTCGTAGCGAATTGGCTGTAGTACAGATCCGCGTAAAACCCCTTGGCGGCAAGCAGCTCATCGTGGGTACCCCGTTCTATGATGCTGCCGTGGTCCATAACCAGGATCTCACTGGCATCACGGATGGTGGATAGCCGGTGAGCTATGACAAAACACGTTCTGCCCCGCATAAGGCGATCCATAGCCCTTTGGACCTGTACCTCTGTGCGGGTGTCCACGTTGCTTGTGGCTTCATCCAAGATCAGGGCTGGGGGATCAGCTAGGAAAGCCCTAGCGATCGTCAACAGCTGCATCTGACCCTGCGAGATGTTGCCACCGTTTTCACTTATGACTGTGTCGTACCCGTCAGGTAGCGTCCTGATGAAGTGGTCCGCTTGGGCGGCTTTCGCTGCCTTCACGATCTGCTCTTCTGTCGCTCCCTCGAGCCCGTACGCGATGTTTTCTCTTATGGTGCCCCCGAACAGCCAAGTGTCCTGAAGGACCATCCCGAACACCTTGCGGAGGTCATTCCTTTTCACATCCCGTATGTCTATTCCGTCAAGGGTGATCCTACCGCCTGTTACATCGTAAAAGCGCATGAGCAGGTTGACCAGCGTTGTCTTGCCCGCCCCTGTCGGACCCACGATGGCTACCGTTTGACCAGGTTTGACGCGGATGTTCATGTTTTCTATGAGAGGGGCATCTTCAGAGTACGAGAAGTCGACGCCCTCAAAAACCACTTCGCCTTTGGGGGCTTCTATGGGGAAAGCGTCCACGCTGTCGGGGATCTCTTCCACCTCATCCAACACCTCAAACACCCGTTCTGCCGCAGCTATGGCCGATTGAATGCTGTTGGCCATGTTTGCAAGTTGGGAAATGGGGTGGCCGAACGAGCGGGCGTAGGAGATAAACGCGGACACATCCCCCAACACAATGGTTTTTCGGGTGACCAAGAATCCTCCCCCAACGCTTATGAACACGTATCCGATGTTGTTGATGAACCCCATAAGGGGCATCATGATGCCCGATATGAACTGGGATTTCCACCCGTAATCGTACAGTTCCTCGTTGATGTCGGTAAACTCTTCTACGGACTGCTTCTCTAGGCCGAAAGCCTTTACGATGCGATGCCCCGCGTACATCTCCTCGATGTGCCCGTTGAGCTCTCCCAGCAGTCTCTGCTGGCCGGCGAAGTATTTCCTCGCCCGGGAGGCCACGAACGCTGTCAGGGATACGGACAGAGGTAGAGTGATCATGGCTATGAGCGTTAGGATAGGGCTTATCATAAGCATCATGGTCACGCTGCCAACGAGACTTATGAGCACGCTCATCAGTTCTGTGATGCTGTGTTGTAAGGTGGAACTTACGGTGTCCACATCGTTGATGACCCTGCTTAAGATCTCCCCGTGAGTGTACGTGTCGAAAAACCCCAAAGGCAACCGGGACAGTTTGTGATTGAGGCTCTTACGCATATCGTAAATGGTGCCTTGGGCTATCGCAGCCATGACGTACTGGCGGATGAACCCAAAAGCCGCACTCAAGATGTAAAGCAACCCCAGGAACGACAGGGTTTTGGAGATGAACCCGAAATCGATTGCGACCCCGGGGACCCCCCCGAGCCGCTCCATCACACCTTCGTGGATTCTGGTGATCACTCTTCCCGTGATCTTTGGGCTCACGAGATCAAAGGCCGCGGTGCAAATTGAAAGGGAAAACACGATCAGAAGGGGAATTCTCCTTGGCCCTAATAAGGCGAAGATCCTTTTGAGCGTTCCCCAGAAGTCTTTCGGCTTTTCAACCGGGCGACCAAAGCCGTGGCCACCGGGTCCTCCGGGCCCCCCTCCCCTTCTCCTGCCTTGTGGTTCTGAAAACCTTGCCCGGCGTTTGCCCTTTGTGTGCTGTCCGTTTTTCTTGGCGTCGTGGGACTGCTCCGGAATCACGCGATCTCCTCCTCTGACAACTGCGAAGACACGATTTCGCGATAGGTTTCACACGTTTCAAGCAGTTCTTTGTGGGTTCCGAAACCCGCTACGGCACCTTTTTCAATTACAAGAATCTTATCCGCGTTCATAGCTGTGGCTGCCCTTTGGGTCACAATGAGAACTGCAGCGTCTTTGGTTTCTTTCCTCAATGCCGCCTGCAATTTGGCTCCGGTCCTGTAATCCAGGGCACTGAAACTATCATCGAAAACGTAGATACTGGGCTTTCGCACCAAAGCCCTAGCTATGGACATCCGTTGTTTTTGGCCTCCCGACAGGTTCTTTCCCCCTTGCGCTATGAAGGCGTGGATTCCACCCTCCATCTTGCTTACAAAGTCAAAGGCCTGCGCGATCTTCAGGGCTTCCTCTATCTCCTCATCGGTGGCATCGGCTAGGCCGAAACGAATGTTATCTGCTACCGTGCCTGTAAACAGCACCGCCCTTTGAGGGACCATCCCTATCATGTTTCTCAAAGATGCTAGTGGGATGTCTTTGATGTCAGTTTCGTTTACAAGGATGCGTCCGCTGTCTATCTCGTAGAACCGGGGAATCAGGCTTATGAGCGTGGATTTACCCGAGCCTGTTCCACCTATGATAGCGGTTGTTTCGCCGGGCATAGCCGTGAAAGACACATTCCTGACAGCGGGCTCTTGCGCGCCCGGGTATGTGAACGTCACGTCCTCAAATTCAAGCTGGCCTCCTCGAAACAGGGTGTCCGCCTCCAGCGCTGCTTGTCCGTCGTGTTCCGGTTGCTTCTGTAGCACCTCGTTAATCCTGTCCGCGGATGCAGAGGCCCTAGGAAGCATGATGAACACTGAAGAAACCATAAGGAGCGAAAACAGTATCTGCATCGCGTACTGTATGAAGGCCATGAGGCCCCCCACTTCAAGATTGCCTGCGTCGATTCTGTGGCTTCCCACCCAAGTGATAGCTATGGTGGTGAAATTCAGGGTTAGGCCCATCACAGGCCACAGGGTTGCCATAAGTCTGCTCACTTTTATGGCGGTGCCGGTCAGATCGAGGTTCGCCTCATCAAACCGGTCCTTCTCGTATTCCACCCTGTTAAAGGCCCTGATGACACGAATACCTGTCAAAGCTTCCCTCAGAACCAGGTTCAACTTGTCTATCTTCTCTTGCACTGCCCTGAACAAAGGCATGCCCCGGTTGCTCACGAAATACACGGAGGCAGCCAAAACGGGTAGGGAGCCCAAAAGAAGCAGTGACAACCTGGGATCTTTGGATACCGCCATGATTATGCCACCCACGAACATCATGGGTGCACTCACTACCATCCTCAAGGTCATGAGGGTTACCATCTGCACGTGACCTATGTCGTTGGTAGTTCTCGTTATGAGGGAGGATGTTCCTACCGTGTCAAATTCGAAGGTGGAAAGGTTCTCAACGTGTGTGAACAATTCCTGGCGTAAGGTCTTGCCGTACCCCGAGGACACCCGTGCGGACAGGTAGCCCGACGCGATGGAACACAGGGCACCTCCAAGGGCGGCACCAAGCATCACCGCTCCGGTGCGCCATATCAAAGCTGTATCGCCTTTGGCAATTCCTTTATCCACGATTTCCGCCATCAAAGACGGCAGCGCCAGCTCCGCCAAGGATTGAAGAAGAATAAGGATAACTACACATATTGCCATAAGGGCGAAAGGTTTCAGGTATCTTGCGAGCTTAAGCATTCCTTTTATCATCCCCTTAATCGGCGAAAGGATCCGCTACTTCATACCTAAGACGTTAGTATATAGTAAATGGTTAGGGTTCGCACCTTGAAAGCGGGCATGGGGGACCGTGTAGGCTAAATGTGGTAATAAGTGTCCCGGGGCTGTATAATACAGATCAGGCTGAGTTAATCATAGGTAAGGTCTCTTGGTTACATGGACCGCTTGAACGCAACCGGGGAGTTGTACCTGAGATGAACTTCATGGCCAACAATAGAAGGAGTGGTACCTTGACCAAGAGGCTTTACTTCGGCAACCTTAGCTGGGGCGTTACTGACACGGATCTGGCTGAGAAAGTAGGTCAGTTCGGTAAAGTGGTGTCGGCCCGGGTTGTCACCGATCGGGAAACGGGCAGATCCAGGGGATTCGGTTTCGTGGAAGTGGAGGAGACAGATGCACCCGGGGTCATCGAGTCCATGAACGGTCTTGAGTGGGACGGTAGGGTGTTGACGGTAAATGAAGCTCGCGAACGTGAGCCCAGGCCTTTCGGGGGCTCCCCCCGGGGCGGCAGGAAAAGGTTCTAACGATTAGGGTTCGGGGGGCCACTCGTGGCCCCCTTCCCACATTCCCACCAGGTTCCCATTTTCCTTCGTTTGATTCTTACAAAATGTTTTAGCAGAACGCCAACGCCTTTAGGCGTTTGATGAATGCTGCAATGAGCACGAGACATATGGGCCCAAACAGATGGTCGTCCCATTGGCGGATAGTGGTCCAAGATATCGCCGGGCGAATTGAAAAGGCCTATGGCCTTTTCCTTCGTAACTTAGAGGCCAAGATTCGATATACAGGGCACAATCAAGACTGTAACCGCAAAGCGCGGTTCTTTAGGTGCCCTTTGGCTGTGTTTCTCAGTCCAGGAAGAGGTCGTAATACTCAGTAGGTCGGGTAAAGGCGCCGTTGGGTTTGACTTCTGCCTAAAGACGTTCCTGGTAGGTTCTGACGGGACGCGGTACGATGCTCCCTTAGGCATTTCAAGAACTCAGGCAAGCTCAGAAGGCCCTCAGTTCTAAGATGAAAGGTTCCAAGAACCGAGGGAAAGCTGGGCTTTATGGGGTACGGATCTACGAAAGAATCGTGAACCGCCGCAGGGACTTCTTTTTCAAGTTGGCCCATGATTTGACCGCATCTTCTTGGAAGACCTTAATCTAACCTCCAACACGTTGCCACGCTTAAGGGTGTCAAATGCTTTCGTCGATAGGTTCTTCCCAAGTTCTGTGACATGCCGTGTCTGCGGCAAAATCAACTCACCCCTGACGCTATCCGACAGAACTTGGACATGTGCCATATGCGACAGGGACCTCAATGCCGCAATCAACATTCTAGTGGAAGGGGCATCTTCCACTGGGTTAGGAAACGTAAGACCTGCTCATACAGGGGCTGTTTCTGTCTAACCCCAGAATCCCAACGGCTTTAGCCGTGGGAGTATGTCAACTAACGCAAAAGAGGATTGATACTTGCTTTGGTCGAATGATTGAGGCAGGTTCCCACAGTCTTCATCGGCCATCAAATAGGAGAAAGAGGTGACGTTGTTTATGAAGGACTTATTCCGCGCAAAACTGGAAAGTGCAGGTGTCGATTACTGCGAGATCAGGTTTGAGGATAGCAGGGTGCTGTCCATTGCCTACCAAGGACGGGGGCTGGACAGAATCAGCAACGATATTCTCTACGGCGGAAACGTCCGGGCTCTTCATTGCGGCGGATGGGGTTTCTCCACATTTAACGATCTCAAGGATCTGGACGAAGCGGTTGAATCCGCTTGCGAACAGGCCAGATTCTCTGGGGAAAGACAAGGGGGAGAGAGCCAACTTGCCTCTGTGCCCGTGGTGGAAGACAAATTTGTGCCCACCTACACTTTGGACCCCAGAGGGATCAGCCTCGATGAGAAGGTCAGGATCCTCAACAACTATTGCGATATTGTTTTAGGCTACCACCCTGAGATTACCTCTGCCAACATTCGATACCTGGAGAGAATGACCACACTTCACTTCGCGAACAGCGAAGGCACGTACATCGAACAGGAAAAACTGGACATAGGTGCAAGCATATCGGCGACGGCAAGGCGAGGTTCCGTCACTGTCAGCAAAGGCGTGGGGCTTGGCAGCTCCATCGGTTTTGACTGCATGCTTAACGCCGATGAAAAAGTGAAAGAGGCCTGCGAACTGGCTGTCAAGCTTTTGGACGCGCCCGTGGTCAAGGCCGGTGTTTACACAGTAGTGTGCGATCCCGCCCTTGCCGGGTTGTTCGTTCACGAAGCTTTCGGGCACTTGAGTGAAGCTGACAATGCCTACAAGAATCCGGATCTTGCCAAAGCCATGACTTTGGGGAGGCGCTTGGGCCGCGACATTTTGACCATTTACGATTCCGGGGAGTATCCCAATCACCGGGGCTACTTGAAGTACGACGACGAAGGCGTGAAGACCAGGCGTACGTACCTCGTGAAAAACGGCGTTTTGGTGGGCAGGTTGCACTCAAGGGAAACCGCGGGGGTTATGGGTGAAGAGGTTACCGGCAGCGCCAGGGCCCTCAACTACACGTTCCCTCCCTTGGTGAGGATGCGGAACACCTGCATAGCGGCGGGTGAAAGCAGTTTGGAGGATATGATCAAGGATGTTGACCTCGGTATCTACGCGATAGGTAGCGGCGGGGGACAGACAAACGGTGAGATGTTCAACTTCATGGCGGGGCACGGTTTCATGATTCGAAACGGAAAACTGGCCGAGCTGGTCAGGGACGTTAAACTCATGGGCAATGTGTTCACTACCCTAGAGAACATAGATATGGTTGGCAGTGTGACAGAAGGACGGGATGGGGCAGGCGGGTGCGGTAAAGGTGGTCAAATGCCCCTTCCGACCAGCGGGATCTGCCCGGCAATTCGGATCCGAAATGCCATCGTAGGAGGTGCAAAATGATGCCTGCCATTTTCAAGGAACTTCCTGCGGGAGCCCAGGCTGAGCTACACACCAGAACTACCAACTCCGTTTCTGTGAGGTTTCAGAACAACGAGTTTGCCGGCACGAGCAAAAGCAGGAACACGAACAGCACTTTGCGGTTGATTCAATCGGGCAAGATGAGCGTTGCCGGTAGCAGCAAGCCACGAAGCGAGACAGAGATGCTTGAAAATGCCCTCAGCCTCGTCAAGTACGGAAACAACGTGGCCTACAGCTTTCCCGGTCCCTCAAAAGTGCCTGAGATGGAGCTCGCGTGCGACGAGGTTTCAAAGGTCGATCTCAAGACTATGGTTGAGATCAGCGAGGATCTGCTCAATGCCATGAGGAAATGTGATCCCGCAATTCGGGCTTCTGCAGGCGTTGGGTGGCACGAGACAACGGTGTCCTTGGCCAACAGCAACGGTTTTAACGGGACGTACAGAAAAACCGCGTGGAGCGCCAGTGTGGGTGGCCGCTTGATTCAGGGTGATGACTTCTTGGGATTTGGTGAATCCAGATCTTCGTGGTCTACGGACATAGATTACGAGGACCTCAAGAAGGAAGCGATCCTGATGTTCGAGCGGGCAAGGCACGTGACAGGTTTCGCACCGGGCACTTACCCGGTCATCTTCGCCCCGGGTGAGGTAGGAAACCTTCTCAGGCCCTTCCTGGCATCGTTGAACGGAAAAGCTTTTGTCCAGGGTGTTTCGCCTCTCAAGGAAAGGATCGGGGAACAGATCTGCGATCCCCGTTTCACCTTGATTGACGACGGTACCCTTCCCCGGGGGACTTCCAGTCTGCCTTTTGACAGGGAAGGTGTTTTGACCCGTCGCAACATCCTGGTGGAGAACGGGGTCGCGAAGGATCTGCTTCTAGATCTCGAGACGGCCCAGGCCTTGGAGAGAGAGTCCACAGGCAACGGAAGCGGCGGGGGGCCGTCGCCCCATTGCACAATTTTGACGCCTGGGGATAAGACTCTAGATGAATTGCTTAAGGGCATCGATCTGGGCCTAATCATTTTCGGCACTATGGGTGCCTGGACGGGCAACCCCTACGGTGGTAACGTGTCCGGTACTGTCTCCATGGGTTTGAAAGTTGAAAAAGGCCGGATAGCGGGCAGGGTAAAGAACTGCATGTTCTCGGTGAATTCCTTCACCCATTTCAAAGACCACCTGATCGGGTTGAGCCGGGAGACCAAACCTTCCCGGGGCTCCGATTTCCCCTACGTAGCCCTTGATGAAGTGGTCATAACAACGGAATGATTGTGGGCAACGGTTCCGGTCTAAGGTAACATAGTGTGTGAGGGAAGCCATAAAGTCAGAAGGAGCTGAAGCTTAAGATGTGTGCATCCACGCTGTTGGACAACGTCCAAACGTTCTTCAACGAGGCAGCAGGCAAGTTGAACCTCAGCGATGATGTCAAAAGGGTTCTCATGGAACCCGACCGGACAGTGATTGTGAACATCCCCATGCGTGTCGGCGGCAAACTAAGGATGATCCAGGCCTATCGGGTTCAACACTCCAATGTTCGTGGCCCCTACAAAGGTGGTATACGCTACCATCCCGACGTTGACCTGGACGAGGTGTCCGCGCTTGCGGGTTTGATGACCTGGAAGTGCTCTCTCTTGAACATTCCTTACGGAGGCGCCAAGGGAGGGGTCTCCATCGATCCCGCGGAGCTCGACGGGAAGGAGACGGAAGCTCTCACTAGGGAGTACGTTAGACGGTTCATGCCGGTACTTGGCCCGTGGGTCGACGTTCCCGCTCCTGACGTGAACACCACGGAACAGATGATGGCTTGGATAGTGGACGAGGCTAGCACGATAGTGGGCTACCAAATGCGTCCCATCGTGACCGGCAAGCCTGTTCTTGCCGGCGGATCGTTGGGAAGGCGCGAGTCCACGGGCTACGGTGTAGCTATGGTGACGTTAACTGCCTTGGAAAAGATGGGCATCGATCCTAAGACCGCGCGGATCGCCATCCAAGGCTTCGGCAAAGTGGGCAGCTGGGCCGCCCGAAGGTTGTTCGATGCAGGCTGTAAGGTCGTGGCCGTTTCGGATATTTCCGGGGGTCTTTACCACGAGGACGGTCTCAACATAGAAGAACTGCAGCGCTACACGGACACCTCGAAAAACCACTTGATCGAGGGTTACTCGGTACCCGGCATCCGTAGCATTTCCAACGATGAACTTCTCACCGTCGACGCGGATGTGCTCATCCCCGCTGCTATGGAAAACCAGATCACCGAGGATGTTGCCCGTCGCATGAGGGTGAAACTCATGGTTGAGGCTGCCAACGGCCCGACCGTGGCGGCGGCGGACACAATTTTGGCCCAAAGGGGAATCTTGTGTGTCCCGGACATCCTGGCCAACGCAGGCGGCGTGACCGTGTCCTACTTCGAGTGGGTACAGAACCTGCAGGGTCTGAGCTGGAGCTTCGACGAGGTTATCGCCAAACTCGATAGAATGATGGTGGACTGCCTCGATGAGGTTTGGGCTCTGTCCGTGGCGGAAAATGTGACGCTCAGGACAGCCGCGTTCATGTTGTCCATAAAACGCGTGGTGGATACCATGGCACTGACCCTGGATATGTCCTAGGCACATTCAGTTTGGTACCGGGCAACCCGCTCACCGGGTTGCCCGGTGATGATGTTTGAGACGGGGGGTTCTACCTTATGTGGTTCGGTTTACGGGCAGGGGCGGTTCTTTTGAGGGAGTCTTGATCCCCCGCGGCCCCATCGCGCCCGTTTGGACCGAACATTTGTTGGCAAGGAGGATCCCTCGATGACAGTTCTCACCGCCCACGACCTGGGCAAATTCTACGGCTCACACCCCGTGTTTCGCTCCCTTTCTTTTACCCTTGGTAAGGGAGAAAAAATGGCTGTTGTTGGCCGAAACGGTGAAGGAAAGACGACCTTGCTTAAGATTGTGGCAGGCCACCTCGAGCCTGATGAGGGATCGGTGTGGCGCCCGGCCAAGGCCTCGGTCGGCTACCAGTCGCAGGATTTGGCGGGAGAGGGCACACTGTTGGCCTCCACAATAGCGTCAAGGGAAGACATCTGGGATGCCTGGAACAAAATGAAGGACCTTGAACGCCAAATGGCATCCTCTTTGCAGGCCCCGAACAACAGCGTTTTGGAGCAGTACGGGAAAGCTACCCTTCGATTTGAATCCCTGGACGGTTACAGTCTTCAGTACAAAGCTGAGGCCGTCTTGGCCGGGTTGGGATTCTCCCAAGACGATCATGACAAGGATCTGGCTGTCTTGAGCGGCGGGGAGCGGGTGAGAGCCGCCTTGGCGGGGCTTTTGTTGCGGGAGCCGGACCTTCTTCTGCTTGATGAGCCCACCAACCACCTGGATCTTGCCGGTATCCAGTGGCTCGAATCCTTCTTGAGCAACTACAAGGGTGCTGTATTGATGGTAAGCCACGATCGTTTCTTCATAGACAAAGTCGCGGGCAAAGTGCTTGAACTGGAAAGGGCTCGAGGTAAGGTTTACACGGGTAATTACTCAGCTTATCTAGGCTCAAAAACTTTGGAGATCAGGCAAGAAGAGGAGGCCTACAGGCGGCAGCAGGAACTGATCAGCCGCACTAAAGAGTTCATTCAAAGGTGGAAAGCGGACAAAAGGAGAAGTCGCCAAGCTAAGAGTCGTCAAAAGATGCTGGATAAGCTGCAGCTGGTTGAAAGACCTGTCAAGGAAAGACGGGCCATGAAAATCCGTTTCGATGCCCAGGAGACCGGTGACGAAGTCCTGGACATCCAGGGCTTGGGCAAAAGATATGCCGGGGGGGATCCCTTGTTCTCGGACTTCACTTGGCGGGTCCGCAAAGGTGACAGGGTCGCGTTGGTAGGCCCAAACGGGTGCGGCAAGACGACGCTGCTCCGTTGTCTTTTGGGTCTTGAGCCCGGGTACGAAGGCGAAGTCACCTGGGGTCACAACGTCAAGGCGGGGTATTTCACGCAGGGGTTTCAAGATTTGGATGAGGGTGCAAGCGTGCTTGGGGAGATGACGGAGCTGGGTCTGGACAACCAGGAGGCACGGGATCTCTTGGGTAGGTTTCTTTTCTCCGGGGACGATGTTAACAAAAAGGTGGGCAGCCTTTCGGGCGGTGAAAAAAACCGTGTGGCCCTTGCCCGTTTGGTGATAAGTGAAGCTAATCTGTTGGTTTTGGATGAACCCACAAACCATTTGGACGTAGCTTCCAAAGAGGCGCTTGAGAGCGCGTTGGACGACTTTTCCGGTACCATCGTTTGTGCTTCCCACGATAGGTTTTTCATAGATCGCGTGGCATCACACCTGTGGGTCTTTCAGGATGACAGGATCCGGGTGTTCAAGGGCACTTACTCCCAGTACCAACGGGCATTGGCAGGGGAAATACCTCTTCGTTACGAGAACGAGGCCCCTTCGTCGAAGGTCCCTGTTGGGAATACCCAAGGTCCCGGGAAGCTGTCGGGGGAAACTCGGGAGGTCAAGACTCCCCAGACAAAGCAGGAACCTGAAACCTGCCCTCTTTGCGAGCAGCTTCAGGCTATAGAGCGTAGGATAGAGATCTTGGAGAAGACCAGAGATGATCTGGTTGAAGCTTTGCTTGATCCCGCGGGTTACGATAATCCATCGGGTTTACCCCTGAAGGAACACGGACAGGTTCTAAAAGAGCTTGAGGCAATGTACGAAGAGTGGGAGAAGGTCGCGTCATCGTTGCCTAGGACGGGAAAAGGTTAAACGCATTTCGTTACGGAATGGTTCACCGTAAAGATGTTACACGGGAAGGGAGCCGTATGCATGCAGAGAAAGAAGCATGATCCTGCGGAAGAATTGCAGGATGTAGAGGTGATTGTAGAAAAATCCGTAGCCCCGCAACGATCTATGGCGGTCTTGAAGCCTGAAGACATGACCTCGCCCCCCATGGTTCGGAGGGCCGTTTTGGCTTTGGCTTGGCCGGTAATAGTTGAACAGGTCCTGTCCATGTTGGTCCACGTGGTGGACGGGGCCATGACAGGCCGGTTAGGGGCGGAAACGGTGACCGGTATTTCCCTGAGTTTTCAACCCATGATGCTGGCTATGGGGTTGTTCGGGGGAGTGTCCATGGGAAACTCCGTGTTAGTGGCAAGAGCTGTGGGAGCCGGGGACCGCCGGGACGCAAACAGAGTTGCCAGGCAATCCCTTGTTCTTGGGGTAATGCTAGCCCTGTTTATCATGGTTCCCGCCTGGGTGTTCGTGCCCAACATCCTGTCGTTAATGGGCGCCCAGCCCGACGCCATGGTCCACGGAATCAGATACCTCCAATGGAGCATGCCCGGTCTACCTTTCATGCTGTCCACGTTAATTATGACGGGTTCGCTTCGGGGGGCCGGGGACACCCGCACGCCTATGCTCGTCAACGTTGCTGCAAACTTGATGAACGTGGTCCTGAATTGGATTCTCATTTGGGGCAATCTTGGCATGCCCAGGATGGAGGAAGCGGGGGCCGCGCTTGCCACGAGCCTTTCAAGGGTGTTCAGTTTCTTCGCCCTTTTGTACTTTATGTCACGGCAAACAAGCATCATTCACTTGCGGTGGGAGGGTTTCAAGGAAAGCCTCCATCTCGATTTCGATCTAATAAAAAGGATATTAACCGTCGGCCTTCCGGCCGCAATGGAGAGGCTGGTCATGTCGGCCGCGGGTCTCGCCTACACCAGGGCCGTGTCTTCCTTGGGCACAGTGGTCTACGCCGCCCACGCCATCAGCCTGAACGCGGAGACGTTTTCGTTCACTCCGTCTTTCGGTTTCCAGATGGCTGCGTCCACTATGGTAGGACAAAACTTGGGGGCAAAGCAGCCAGAGGCCGCCAAAATGTCCGCGTGGGAGTGCTGGAAAATGGCGGCGCTTACCATGGGTTCCATAGGGGTGCTGTTTGCTCTGTTCCCCATCAGCTTTATGAGGATTTTCACCGATGACGTAAGGGTTTTCCCCTTTGCCTACACAACCATGCGGATCATGGCATTCATTCAGATCCCAGAATCCATAGGCTTTGTCATGGGAGGTGCCCTGCGCGGGGCAGGGGATACCAGGAGCGTGCTCTACGTTACCATAGCAGGAGCCTTCGTCGTCAGGGCAGGCTTGGCCCACTTTTTGATCCACTCCGTGGGTATGGGCCTGACAGGAGCTTGGGTAGCTATGGCCGCGGATTGGATCGTGAGGGCAACGCTGTTGATGTATCGCTGGCGATCGGATCGTTGGCAAGCCATCAAAGTGTGATGGGGGTCCGGATCAGACCGCAACCATTTTTGGGCGTAAGATGAGGGTAGAAGCGTGGCAGCCTGCTTGGAGGGCCTTCTTCTGAGTGGAAGATCGAGATTTGATTCGGAAAGTGCAAAACGGTGACACCGAAGCCTTCACGGGTATCGTCCAAAAGTACAATGGGCGTCTGTACAATCTGGCCTATCGCATGACAGGGGACAGGGAGGATGCCATGGACATCACCCAGGAAGCGTTCTTCCGGGCGTACAGGGCCTTGCCGTCGTTCGAGATCGGTAGGCCCTTCTTGCCTTGGATATACCGCATTGCGTGGAACCTTTGTGCGGACCGGGGAAGGAAGATCGGTCGAACCCCTTTCGAAACTTCCTTGGACGATGAGGACAACCCTTTGAGGCACAGGCTGCCCGGGCGGGGGGCCAGGCCTCTACAGGAATACGAGAAAAGAGAGATCGCGGAGATGTTGGACGATGCCATAGGTCAATTGGGGGACGGTTACAGGGAATTGGTCGTCATGTTTCACCTTGATGGCTTAACCATAAAGGAGATTTCTCAGGTTTCGGGTATGAAGGAAACGGTCGTGAAGAACAGGTTGTATCGGGGAAGACAGATGCTGAGAAAAATACTGGAAAAGTGAAACGGAAAGGAGGAAGGTCTTACGGTGATGTTCGCGAAAGGTGATTGTCCCGACGACGAGTGTTTGGAAAGGTACCTTTACCATGATCTTTCCTTTCCTGAGCGGGGGAAACTGTGGCTTCACCTCACCCTGTGCCCTTCTTGTCGAAACAGGCTGGGCTACCTTCGTTGGTTTTCATCCGCCTTGTCTGAAGTGAAAAGGAAACAGGCCCCTGACGATTTCGAATCCCAGCTAATCAAGTCCGTTAGCACGTGGGGCCCGCTAGAGGGTTCACACCCCCGCGGTGTTACGGAGGGAACCGGGCGATTGGTTTCTGAGGTCGCTTTGGTGGTCTTGCCACTCCTCGCCATCGGTTTCCTGCAAGGTGGAGAGGGTGCGCTTTCAAGCGTTCTGCGAGTGTGGAGGTTTTTCTTGCAAGGACAGTGTTTCGCCTGTGTAAAGGCGGTGTTGTCCGCGTTCAGACAGGATGCCCCCGCCTCGTTCATCATCCTTGGCCGCATGTTACCTTCTGTGGCCCTGAGCGTAATTGTAGTTGCCGGGGCACTGGTCCTGGTGGTCATAACTCAGCCTAGGCGGCAGGGCGGAGGAGAGGCTTCATGAAAAAGCTGTACAGATCAAGAACGGATCAACATCTAGGCGGGGTTGCCGGTGGATTGGCGGAGTATCTGGGCGTGGACGTGACTTTGATAAGGTTGCTTTTGGTTTTCGCCGTACTGGTCAAATCCCAGTTCCTCTTCGTGTATATTCTGGCCTGGGCCATAATCCCCTTAGAACCCGGTCAAATTACCCCCGCCGAACCAGCTGATACCCCGGTGGAAGGAGAGGGAACGCCCTCCCCGGCCCCTTCAGGGGGAAATCGCACAAGCCGAATAATATTTGGGTACTTCCTCGTGGCTTTGGGTGCGGTCGTGTTGGTCCAAAGAATCGCTCCGTGGATCAACTTTTGGTTGCCTGTCAACCTTTTGAGAAGATGGTGGCCTCTCACCATAATCTTTTTGGGAGCCCTTCTGATCTGGAGCAGCCTCAGAGGAGGGGGGGGCATTTGATGAATCGACTGGTTGCGGGGCTGGTTGTGGTCGTCGTGGGGGCTTTGCTTCTCATGAACACCACCGGCTATTTGCCCTGGACTGTGTGGGATGCGGTGTTGTCCTTCTGGCCTTTGCTAGTCATAGGTCTCGGTGTACAGATCATTTTCGCCCGGTACCGCTTCCCCGGGGTCGCGGTGGCGTTTCTGATCATCCTGATCGTGGCCGCCATGAACCCTTACCCGACTTCTCCGGGGGTGCGGTTGCCTCAGTGGTTTCATCACTGGTTGTTCATCCCTCAGCCCACAAAAAGCTTCCAGACTTACGCACCGGATTTGCCCGAGGGGGTGGCGGCTTTAGATCTGTCCTTGTCCGCCCCCTCAGTCGTTCTTGATATCAAGGAGGACGAGGCGTTGTCAGGCACCTTGCTTAAGGCCGAACTAGGGTGGGACCGGGTGAAGCCCCGGTTTCGGTTGGCTGAGGGTTCGGATGGTAACAGGGCTAGCGTCAGCATAACAGCTGAATCCGGGGCCACTTCCCGGGGCAGGGATGAAGGTAGGCAGGAGTGGACCTTGGCGCTGAACCCGTCCCTTCCCACGAATCTGAGGATAACCGGGGGTGTCGCAAGCTTGTCTTTGGACGCATCCCCGTCGGCCATCGAAGGACTTTACGTCACCGCGGGCGTTTCCAGGCTGGAACTGTCGTTCGGGTTTTGTGAGGGGAGCTCGGAGGTGACCGTCCAAGGGGGTGTGTCCGACATTCGCTTGACGGTTCCCGATGGTCTTGGTGTCCGGGTCCTAGTGTCAAACCCGGTGTTCGGTACAGGGGACCTGGTGAAGCAGGGGCTTTTGAGGGAAGGGGATGCCTGGCAGACAGAGGGGTACGAAGGGGCCCGGGCTAAGGTCCTGGTCAACATCGACTGCGGAACTGGCAAGATCGGGTTGGTCCGCAAGGAACTCAGGACCCACACGGTCCGAACGACACCCCCCAAGGTTATTTCGAGCGTTTCAAGGGGATATTATCCAAGTCAGAGTATGGAGGGAGGGTGGCAGTCCGCTGAACATGCGCGTAGGTATACCCCGGTGCCTCAGCTATTACTATCTCGCACCCTTGTACCGGACGTTTCTGAGATGTCTCGGCTTTGCCCCCGTTGTTTCTCGAGGAACCTCTCTTCGTGATCTGAATCACCTGAGCCTGTGCCCCACTGACGAACCCTGTATCTCTGTCAAACTCGCATTTCCCCACGCCCACAACCTTTCCCGGCAGGGCGCTCATTTCTTGTTCGTGCCGTCCGTTGTGTCCTTGTCAGACACTAGCTACGTCTGCCCCAAGCTTATGGGACTTCCCGCCATGCTGAAGTCGGGGCTTAAGTTGGGCTCTTGTCGCATTGTTAGTCCCGTCATCGACCTGAAAGACGACCCCACAGGGTGGCGTGAATCTTGGGTGAAGGCGGCGGCAACATTGGGAATCAAGGACAGGAACAGGGTCTTGAGGGCATTGGACAAGGGCATTGAGGCTTGGCGTTTTCAGGAGAGGGCCTGCGAGTTTAAGGAGTCTGCTCGATGGGATTTGGCCGTGATGGGTCACGCGTACGTTTTGAACGATCTTTTGGGCCTAACCATAAAAAGGGTGGCGGAAGGGTACGGCAGCGTTGTTACCCCCGATATGGTTCCCGCTTCGTTGGCTTCAAGCGCCCTTGCATCCATACCGGAAGGCCACAAAATGTGGTCCATAGAGGGACAAATCCTTGGGGCCGCCCTCCACCTCATACGAACGGGCATGGTGGATCGCATGATATTTGTTTCTACGTTTTCTTGTGGCCCCGCGTCCGTCATGGAGAGTTTCGTTGCAGAGGAAGCATCCCGTCACAAGGTACCCCTGCTTAACTTGACTGTGGACGAACACACCGGCGATGCGGGGCTCATCACACGGGTGGAGGCGTTCTTGGATGCGGTGCACAAACTCCCCGAACCGGTGGTGAAACAGACACGTAGCCCGGAGATCAAGAAGGTTGCTCAGGTACGGAAGCGTGAGGGTCCCTTGGGTCTCGTGGATATGGGCAGCCTGGGCATCCCCATCACCGCTTTGCTTGAAGGCCTGGATGTGCACGTGTGCCCGCCCCCCGCGTTGAGCGATCGGGTTGTGCAGTTGGGCAAACAGATCGCCCCCGAGTTCATCTGTTACCCTATGGTGACACTCTTAGGGCAAATGAGGGTTATGGCGGAAAAGGGGATCCGCAGAATCTTGATGGTACAGGGTAAGGGGCGTTGCAGGCTTGGGTGGTACGCCCAGGTCATGGAGAACATCCTCAGAAGCAGCGGTTACGATGTGAGGGTCATAGCGTTCGATTCACCTTTTCCCTGGAGGGAAAAGGGCAAGGGCTTTTTGGATCAGGCAAAGGAGATCGGGGGCAAATACAGGCCCCTGTCCGTCTTGAGGGCAATAAGGGTGGCCCTGACGAAACTGGTTCTGATGGACCGGGCCTCCGAGAGGCTAAGGGAAATCAGGGCCAAAGAGAAAGAGCGAGGGACAGGGGAGGCGCTTCACGAAGCGTTCGTCGCGGACATTGCGGCTGCAAAAACGACGGCAGCGTGTGTAAAGGCTTTCAAGGGGTTGACCAGGGCGCTTGACAGAGTACAGCTCCTTGAAATAGATCCTTTGCGCGTGGCCTTAGTGGGTGAGATCTACGTGCTCAACGAGCCGTTTGTCAACAAGGACGTGGAGAGGTATCTGGGCTCTTCGCTCGATCACAGGGTTAGGGTGTACAGAAACCTGGATGTGACCGGGTGGATGACGACGCATCTGTTCAGGACCCCCCGGGGAATCTGGGATTATCGCAAGATCACAGAGGCTGCATCCCCCTACTTAGATGTCAACGTGGGCGGTCACGGGCAAGAGTCTGTGGGGGAGACTGTTTTAGCTCAAAGGGCAGGCTTTGACGGTGCCATCCACCTGTTTCCGTTCACGTGTATGCCCGAGATAATTGCCCAAAGCATTTTGATGCAAATCTCCAGCGAACTTGATTTTCCAGTCATGTCCCTGATGATATCGGAGCAAACGGGCCACGCGGGTTTCATCACCCGGTTGGAGGCTTTTTGCGATCTCTTGGCCTCAAGGAGACAAACCAGAACATGAAAAAAGGCAACCGGTTACTTGGTATGGACGTTGGCAGCGTCACAACGAAACTTGTCCTGACTTCACAAGACTTTGACATTGTCTTTGAGGATTACATCAGGAACGAAGGAGGCCCCATCTGGGCCATTCAGCAAGCTTTTCGCAATTTGAAAAAGGCAGGGTTCACGGACAGCGTAGGGGCTTGCGGCGTTACGGGATCCGGTAGGGAATTGGCATCGGTGATCGTGGGGGCGGACGTGGTTAAGAATGAGATTTCGTGCCACGCCAAGGCGGCGTCCCACACCTTTTCGGACGTTGGAACGCTCATTGACATCGGCGGTCAGGATTCCAAGATCGTGTTCTTTCAGGATGGGTACCCCATAGGTTTCAACATGAACACTGTGTGCGCTGCGGGCACCGGCTCTTTTTTAGATCATCAGGCAGCCAGGTTAGGAATCCCCATAGAAGAATTCGGTGCCTGGGCCCTAAGATCCAGTTCGCCCGCCCGAATTGCAGGTCGATGCGGGGTTTTTGCGGAATCAGACTTGATTCACAAACAGCAGATGGGTTACAGGAAGGAAGACCTCATCGCGGGTCTTTGTAATGCCCTCGCCACTAACTACATAACGAACGTGGCCCGGGGCAAGATGATCAGACCCCGGGTCTTGTTTCAAGGGGGGGTGGCTGCCAACGCGGGTATCGTGAAAGCCCTTGAGGACAATTTGGGCTTGCCTATCACGGTGCCGCCCCATCACAAGGTCATGGGGGCTTGGGGCGCGGCCATACTTGCGGGGGAAAGAGCCAAGAGCCGAGGGGCAACCAAGTTCAAGGGCACGGAGAGGGTGGCATCTTTCTCCGCCAAGAGCGTAGGTTTTGAATGCAGCGACTGCGCAAATTCCTGTGAGATTCAGGAGATCTTGATAGACGGTCGGCCCATAGCTCGGTGGGGTTCAAAGTGCGGGAAATGGGCGGATCTTTCAAGGGCGACACCCCTTTTAGACCGGCGATCCCTGACGTCGTGAAATTGCGAAAACATGCAGCGTGAAGGATATGAATCTACCCCGGTAGAAGTTAAAATCATCGGGGGATTGATTCATGCTGAAAATGGTGCATTGTGCAGACATTCATGCGGGTAGGCCCGCGCCTGCGGATCTTGACAGGGAAAAAGCCTCGCTCAGGCGTTTTGAAATTGAAAACAGCCTCAAGAAAATCGTTAAGGTAGCTCGAGAAGAAAAGGCCCACATGTTCTTTGTGGCTGGTGATATGCTTGAGCACGTGTACACGGGACAAGCTTGGGTCAGGGAAGCCGCGTCCTTGTTTTCCTCAATTCCCGACACGAGAGTGTTCATCGCGCCGGGTAACCACGACCCTGTTGTGAAAGACTCCTTGTACCGTAGCACAAAGTGGCCCGACAATGTGAGAATCTTCGGTTCTTCTCTGGAGCAGGTTTTGTTGCCAGACTTGGGGGCTGCTGTTTACGGTTTCGGTTGGTCTTCGTTCAACCACCAAGAAAGGATTCTGAAAAACAGAACCGCAGCCTACGCTCACCTTCTCAATGTTCTGATTGTACACGGGCAGCTGGTGACCGGGGATTCCGGCGGTGCCCTTTTCGAATACCTTCCGATACCCCACGAAGACATTTTGGGTTTCGGTGCACATTACGCGGCCTTGGGACACGTCCACGCACCGGGGGTTTTTGGAATCGGGGGCACGACGGTTGTCTACCCGGGATGTCCGGAACCCTTGGATTTCGGTGACGGGGGTGACCGCGGTGCCTTCTTTGTCGTCGCGGAGAAAGGTGCAGGGGACAACTGGTCGCTGAACACGGAGTTTCTGCCCCTCGCGTGTAGGCAGATGCGTGCACAGTCCGTGGATGTTACAGGGGCGGATACGGTTGAACAGATTCGAAACAAGATAATGAATTTGGGGGATGCGGGGGCGAGAAAGAACGATCTGTGGTCAGTCACGCTCACCGGGGTGTTGCCCCCGGACCTTGAGGTAAACGTGAGGGGTCTTGAACGGGATGTAAGGGACAGTTTTTTCTTCCTGAGATTGGTGCCCAGGTACGTTCCCGGTTACGATCTGTTGCATCTGTGTGAAAGGCGGGATACGCTAGAGGCTCGTTTTGTGGAGCGCCTTCGGGCTTTGATAGAAAATTCAAAGGACCCTGACGAAGTCGCAAAAGCTGAGCTGGCCATGTATTACGGCTTGGACGCGTTGAGACAGGGCCGGGTCTTTTTGAGGAGGGACCTTCTTTGAGACTTCTGTGGCTCATGCCTACAGCCTTCGGGAGATTTCGTTGTGAGGAGCCCCTACGTTTTGATCCCGGCCTCAACATGGTGGTGGGTGAAAACGAAGCGGGAAAATCCACTCTTGGTTCTTTCATCCTGGGCATGTTGTACGGGTTCAAGAAAGAGGGTATCACTCGGGTTTACCGCACACCGGAGTTTGAAAGGTACAGGCCTTGGGGCGGCAAGGACTATTGCGGAACCCTGGCATACGAAGGGGACGACGGCAGGAGATACAGGTTGTACAGGTCCTTTGATCCCGATGTGGTGCAAATTTACGACGAGGATACGGGTGAGGATCTGACGGCCGGTTTCTCGCAGGATACTCGCAGGGAGTACGATTTTGTCGCCAGACATCTGGGGCTTTCGCAAAAGGAATTTCGTAACACGATCTGGATCGAACAGCTTGGTAGCATCCAGGAACCAGGCCTTGGCCCCGAGATTCAGGGCAAGCTGCAGAGCATCGTTTACGGGGGGACAGAAGATGTGGCTTTGGGGAGAGCCCTAGATCTTCTTCTTGAAACGAGAAACCGTATTAAAAGTCCCCGAAGCACCAAGGCCGAAATGGACGTAATCTTGAACACCGTCGAAACTCTCCAGGAGGAAGCTGAAAAGGCGGCCCAGAAAGGGGCGGCGATAAGGGAGTGGCTGCTTGAAGCAAGCGAGAAAAGAAATGAAATGGAAGCACTGAAAGTTCAGCTTGCAGAAGAAGAGGACCGGTATGAACTAGCTCGATATCTGTTTTTGCGGGGGATTCTCACGGAAACGAAGGAACTGGACACGCAGATCCGGCAGGCGGAGAAAATCGTGGAGGAAACCCGTTGGGCCAGGGGTTTTCCCGACGGTTTGGAGGAGGATTTCAGCCGAACGCAGGAGCAGATTCAGGCCTTGTCAGAACAAGTGAAAGCCCTGAAAGACCAGATGGGCTCTCTCGGTGACGAAAAGGAAACCATAACCGCGGCCTTGGGCCAGCTTGGATACCGTTCGCTAACGGGGTGGGATGAAGCCCGAGCGGCAGCCCTTTACGCCCGGTTTTTGGCCACCAAGGCGTCAGCCGCCCGCTGTGCCAGATCCGCCAACGATGCCCGGCGGCTTCTGAGGGAGGTTGAGGAGGAAGGGACCAGGACAGGTTTGGGGGATCTAGACATCCACGGGGGGCTGCTGCAAAAAGCCGACGAGTTAACCGAAACGTGTAAAGTAGCAGAGTCTCAGAAAAATCTGCTGGAACTTGAGGTGGAAAGGGCTAGGGCAAACGTCCTGTCCGTCAACCCGGCAGGGGTTTCGTCCTGGCTTTACACTCTTGCCTTGGGCATAGTCGGCGTGGCCGTTGTCCTCACCGTTATGGGATGGCCCCCAAGTTTGTACCTGTTTGGTGTCGCGCTCTTTGTCTTTGCCGTGGGGGGGGTTCGATACCGCGGGGCAAAGAAAGCCAAGGAAGGGTTGCAGCAGCTTGCAAGGGAAAAAGAAAGGGAAGTCCTGGAGCAAGAAAAGGTTGTGGAGCGAGCACGGCAGGTATTGGAGGAGTTTCTGTCTTCCTTGAACGTGACCTCTGTTGAACAACTCAGGGTTTTGGCCCAAAGGGTTCAAGGGTACAGGAATAAGCTGGCCAATGCCCAAAAAGGTTACGAGGTGGCACACGGGAACTGGTTCGAAGCATCTCAGGAGTTTTCCGTAGTAGAGGGGGAGCTGGTGAGTGTTCTGAGTTCTTCGGGCTGCCTCTCCCGGGGCGAAGCTATAACCGACGGGGTTGTGGATGCCTTCAAGCACAAGCTGGGGGAGATACGTTCTCACCGTGACAGGCTAGTGCGTTTGGAGGATCAAGAAAGAGAGGTTTCAAGATCGGTCCAAACGTTAAATGACAGCTTGCTGGAGGCAGGGTCGAGACAAAAAGCCATTCTCGATGAGGCGGGGGCAACTTGTGCCAGGGAGTTTGAGCGGAAGGCGATCGCCTTCAAGGCGTACAGGGGGGCGCAGGAGGCTCTTGACCAGGCGCTAGCAAACAAGAAAGCTTTGTTGTCGGGAAGAGATCCTGAGGAGATCCACCTTGAGGCTCAAGAACTGCTGGAAAAAGGCGGCTGGGATCTGTCTGGGTCCCCTGGGAAAATCACGGAACAGGAGCTTGAAAGCAAACGCCAAAAGGCCCAAGAAACAAGGGATGCCCTTGGTCGGGTGGAATCCAGGCTGCTCCTCATTGAAAACAGCATCACCATGAAAAGTGGGGAAGGGCGCTCCCTCTCGGAGATACAAGAGGATCTCAAGAGGGCCAAGGCCGCGGCAAAAGAGATGGCATTGGTTTGGGGCGGGCTCGATCTGGCCTACAGCACGCTCGATGAGGTTTCCAGGCACGTCAGGAGGGGTTTTGTGCCGGCATTGAGCCAAAGGGTAAGCGGGATCGTGTCCCAATTGACCGGGGGCAGGTACACGGAAGTTAAGGTATCCCCGGATCTTGAACCGGGCATCGTGTCTCCCGAACAGAACAACCTCCTGCCCGCGGAAGCTCTTTCCTGCGGAACCGTCGATCAGTGCTATTTCGCATTGAGGATAGCGTTGGCGGAATCCGTGATCAAGAAGGAGAGTTTCCCATTGTTTCTGGATGACTCGTTCGCTCAGTACGACGACACCAGGACGGCTCAAGCCCTACGGATAGTTGCGTCCCTGGCGTCGGTTCATCAGGTGATTCTGTTCGGTCACGGAAGGGAGGCTGCCTTGGCCCGGCGCTTGGAGTTACCCTTCAGGTTGATAAGCCTGGATCCGGGGGCGCGGGGAAAATTGTGCTAAAGTAGTGCTGAACCAACTTTGCAGAGGAGGGACCGTTGATGCTTAAAACAGATGTATTCACCCCTTCCCGCTTTACGGGGGAGGGAACCATCACCTTGCGCGGGGTGAAAATTCCCTACCACACCGTAAGCGAGGATAATGTTTTCTACGATGACGATGGAAAGCCCATCGCGACCATCTTTTCCTACTCCTATTTCCGTTCAGACGTAGAGGATCTGAAATCCCGCCCCGTGTTGTTCGCCTTTAACGGGGGGCCCGGCACCTCTTCCATGATGGTGCACGTGGGCTTTCTGGGCACCAAGCGAGTCAAGTATGGGGATGCTGACGACGATGGTTTGCCTTTGCCCCCTTACGAGTCCTGCGATAACGATCAGTGCCTCCTGGATATAGCGGACTTGGTCCTCGTGGATCCCGTGGGTACAGGTTTCGGCAGGCTGCTAGATGAATCGAAAAAGGATTTGTTTTACGGCATAGAACCCGATGCCGAGTCCATCCTGACTTTCATTCAAGCCTGGCTAGCAAGGTACAACCGGTGGCAGAGCCCCAAATACCTGGTGGGGGAGAGCTATGGCTGCACTAGGGCC
>MTKW01015571.1_pt1 | contig 28741 bp, 28 predicted proteins | sample 1042761 | NCBI WGS metagenome assembly MTKW01 (sample SAMN06205366, study PRJNA360243) | anaerobic digester metagenome | biome: Wastewater treatment plant; feature: Anaerobic digester sludge; material: sludge; isolation source: anaerobic digester fed with sludge from wastewater treatment plant ...
CAGATGGCCAGACCCATACTCTGTTAGAAGGCTTTAAGGCTACGATAGGGCGCGGTCTGCCTGTGCACAGAAGCGAAGGTGAGATTTGGGCAAGCGTTTGGGGAGCACCGGTTGAGGTTTATATCTACAGCAAGGAGAACTGAGTAATGTATTCTGCGGTTTTTAGTAATCGTAAAGGATCTCCACTCTCTTGGGAGATTCTCTATCTTTCATCTCCAGCAGCAGAGATCTTGTGAATTGGTTCAGTTTATAGTTGTCAAGTTCATCAAGCCCAACCCAGGCGTAAGCTTGGGTTTCTTCGTCTAGCGTTACAGTGAAAGAATCAGTTCGGCAGACATAATCAAGCAAGATAAAATGCTTCTTCTCATGGTAACCAAGGCCCGAGACGTTTTCTTTTAGGGCTAGAAGTTTGATGTCATAAATCTCCAAGCCCGTTTCTTCAGAGATTTCCCTTCTCAGAGCATCCTCCAGCCTTTCTCCCCATTCAACGTGGCCGCCTGGAATCACGTACTCATCATTCCACTTCTGCTGCCTTAGGAGCAGTATTTTGTCTTCGGGGTTGAAGATAACAGCTCCAACGGCTAGGGCAGGCTGTTTCAAGGCTATCACTTCTCCTTTTTATGCTTTGGGGTAATATTCCAGAAAAGCAGTGAGCTTACCTCCAATCCATTCGAAAAGGGGCGATACTACGTCGTATCGCCCCTTTGTGATTAGCCTTCTAGTTTGAAATGCTGGATAATCTCGCTCAGCCGTGTGCCTAGATTCATCAAATCCTGGGCGGCTGCGGCAACCTGCTGGACGGAAGCTGCCTGTTCTTCGCTCGTGCTCGCTATTTCCTGCCCACCCAAGTTGATCTCCGCCAGTGAAGCGGACAGTTCGTTTACCTGGTAATCAATCTCTTCGATGGCTGCAAGAATCTCATTGAGCACCTTGCTGCTCTGATTGACGCTGCTGAGGGCATTTTCGGCCTGCGCCGATCCTTCACTTATCCCCTGCACAGTAGTGCTGATCCCGCTTTGGATTTGTCTGATCAGCGATTCAATGTCCGTGGTGGCTTTAGCGGACTGCTCTGCTAGTTCCCTTACCTCACCGGCCACAACCGCAAATCCGCGGCCGTGCTCTCCTGCCCGGGCCGCTTCGATGGCGGCGTTTAAGGCAAGGAGATTAGTCTGTTCAGCTATAGAGCTGATCGTATTGGCAATTAAGCCAATTTGATCAGATAGGGAGCCAAGGCTCGAAACTTGTTCTGCCATTCTCTGGGTGTTTTCCTGCAGACCCCTCATCTTCTCGATGATGTCTGCAATTGCCCTAGTTCCTTCATCCGCTTGGCGGGAGACGCCCTGCACAGTCTCGTTCATGGCTTGGGCATTGCTGTTCATCAGATCGAGGGTCGAGGAGAACTGGTTGGCCGTACTGGCCACCTCCTGAACCGATGCACTGGCCTCTTGGCTGGTAGATGCTAGGCGTTCGCTGGTAGCAGCGAGCTGGGCAGTGGTTTCTGTGGTAAGGCCTAGCACCTCGGTCATGCTGTCCATCGTCCTGTTTAGGGCGTTGGCCACAGCTCCAATTTCATCCTTGGAGTTAATCTCCACTCGGCGGGTGAGATCCCCATCAGCCACCGCCTCAATCACCGCCTGCACCTGCTGCAGCGGTTTAGCTACCTGCCTGGCCACTAGGATGCCGATTGTAACGCCCAAAACTAGGAAGATGGCCGTTAATCCAATAAAGTAGTTGCGCAGGGAGGTAACATCGGCAAGTACATCTGACTCCATAGCACCTACGCCGATCATCCAGTCGGTGGCGGGCACAGGTGTGTAAGCGACGATTCGCTGTGTTCCATCCAGTTCATAGCGCACAACCCCAGTGTTGCCCATACCCAAGGCAGCGATTGCCCTGCCAGCATCGGCCAGGTTATCCGTATCGGTTAACACATTCCGCTGTTCAATTACGTAGTCACGGATGGGGTGGGCCATAATCCTCCCGTCCGAATCCAGGACTAGGGACCAGCCCATTTCACCAAAACCTAAACGGTCCGTAATGTCGTTCAGAGCCCATCCATCCCGTCTGCCCAGAAGGGCCCCAACCACTTGGCCGTTGTTTGTTATGGGGACTGCGTACATAATCACCAAGCTCCCGTCCGCGCGGCCCACTAACACGTCCGATACAACCGATTCGCCCCGCAAACTCCTGATCACATGATCCCGGTCTGCAATGTTCATGCTGGAACCGTCTGTGTATCGGGCGAAACCGGAGCGATCAACTACGCCTATCGCCTGATACAGCCCAAGCCTCTCATTTTCCGACTTGAGAATTGGTTCCTGCAAGGCCCAGTTCATACTGGCAATCTCCGGTCGGGCTGCGATTGTCTCCAGGGCGGTAAGTTGGATCTGAAATCTGTTCTCCAAAATCTCAGCCGCTTCTTCCGCCTGCATTATTAGGGCCGCCTCAACCTGCTTTGTGACTGCGGACATGCTTCTGTAGGAGGCAAAGATCCCGATTCCGGCACTGATTACCAGCACAAGCACGCCTACATAGACACTGATTTTTACCGCTATGCTTCTTCTCACTCTAGCTCCCCCTAATCTTATGTTTACTATGCAACAGTTGCATAGGCAACTATTGGGTCAAAAAACGATCAGGTTCATAAACCTGATAAACGTGTACACTGAACCTGCTACTTCTCAGTCTCTTCCAGCAGCTGGTTGATTAGATCACTTGTGTCCTTAGGCAGATTCATAGTCTGCTGTATGAACCTGATATAATCATCGCCGTAAACATGGCGCGTCAACTTAAAGGCAGTGCGGGTAAAGGCGTGCCGTTCTTCTTCAGGGAGCTTGAGAAAGCCTTCGGCAAAGGCCAAACCCCGCCCACTGAGATGCTTTTGGGCCACTTCTTGGCGCACCTTCTCACCTTTTTCGGTCAGATTAAAGCAGGAATAGCGGCGGTCTTCGCCAGTTTCCCTGGTAACTAACCCCTGGCATTCGAGGGAATAAACGCTTTTGGATATAGTTCCTTTATCCCTTTGGAGGATCTGGGCCACATCGGTCACGGTGCTGCCCCGGGCAAAGCCAATGGCGAGCAGGGTCTGCTCTTCCGTCACTGTTAAGCCCGCGTCAACTGCGATCTGTTCCCAATTAGCATAGATCTCATCCCAGAGCAGGCGCAGACAGTAGATTGTGATAAAATCCAGGCTGTCTCGGCCGTTATCCATGTGATCCTCCCTGTGAATTTATGTTCAAATAATTACCTTAATAGTAGCACAATTCCCGAACTAGAACAAGGAAAATATGGACAAACTCCTCGGTTTTTCTGACGGGCTTATTAAGGCAGGAAACTCTGACATAATCTGGAATTACATGTCAGAAAAGAACTAGAAGGAAGGGGGCTTTACTGTGAGTACTAAGCAGAATACTCTTTTGACTGCTAGTGCCCATAGGATGTGTTTCGATGCGGATTCTATTTACACCTCGGCGGGGAAGGAGATCAGCCGCTGGGACAAAGGAACCAAGGAGCATATTGCAACCTTCACCGTTCCTCCCAATGATAACCTCAACCGCGGCGCCATAATCGGCGTTGATGAAAAGCACCTCTACTTCAACAGTATTTATTTCTTTCACGTAGCGGATAAAGAAACCCATGAGGTCATCTATCAGAAACAGTTTGGCTCGGACAACAGTTCCGACTTTTTTAGCTATATGTTGGTAGATGACAATCACGTCTATTTCCCCCAGCGTAATAGCGGCCTGGTGGTGGTAGACAAGGGGGACTACGAGAACGTTAGGTATCTCAATAAGGACATGGGCAGCGTTTGGTCACATGCGCAGGATGGGGACATGGTCTACATCGGCGGTGTGGATAAAAATATCTATGCCTTTGACAAAGAAACGCTGTCGCGGGCCAGGACGTTTATCGGCCATAGGGGAAACATCCATTACCTTTACTCCCACAAAGACTATCTAATCTCCACTTCCGCCGACAATTCCATCATTATCTGGGACAAAGGGGATGGTTCTATAGTCCACCAAATCAAAAAGGCCCGCTGCTCTTTGGGACGGACAATCATGACAGACGAGTATGTTGTCTGTGTTGTGAAAAACACCATCAAGATCTGGGAAGTGGGGAGCTGGAAACAGGTCTTGCAAGCCCCAGCCTTTGGTGAGCTGTATTTTGACGACGATGTGCTCTATCTTGCCCATCGGAATATACCCCGTATTGGCGTTTTCACTATCCCTGAAATCCTCTCTGACAGCAGTGGCGTTATATTCGGCTCATAAAAGTTGTAAATAAAGTGTTGCCCTTTTTGTCTTGATGTGTTATTATTAAAAGCACAAAGACATGAAAAGGTTTTCATTCAGTGAATATCTTTTTTTCAGCATTTCTGAAAAGGTTTTCAGAACGTCCGAGCAGGCATTTTACATAGCTGATGGTGACGGGGGTGCAGTGATGAGGCCCACAATCAAAGACGTGGCAAAGCTATCCGGAGTATCGATTAGTACCGTTTCGCGGGTGATGAACACACCGGATATTGTAAGTGAAGAAAAACGAAAAAGAGTGGAAGAAGCCATCCGCGAACTGGGCTACAGTCCCAACGCCTTAGCTAGGGGCCTGATCAGCAAGCAGACCCACACTGTGGGAGTGCTCATTCCCGACATCTCCAACAACTACGCCTCGGAACTGGTGAAGGGCCTTGAGGATGCGGGCCATCAGACTGGCATCAGCTTAATTATCTGCAATACAGACCGCGATCCCGAGCGAATGGTTCACTACCTGGAAATACTCAAGCAGAAACAAGTGGACGGCATTGTCTTTACCAGTGAATATTTCAGTGAAGAATACGCCCGTATTGCGGCGAAGCACAGGGTACCTCTGGTGTTGGCGGCAACCCATACTACTGCAGCGGAGCTGCCCACTGTCAAGATTAACGACGAAGAAGCGGGCTTTGACGCAGTACAGTATTTAGTGAAAAAGGGCCACCGTGAGATCGGTATGATCAGCGGGCCTAAAGATGACCTTGTAGCCGGTCTGCCCCGTTATTTAGGCTACGAGCGGGCATGCAGAGAACTCTTGGGTCAAACGGACTTGGAGGAGAGGGTGGACTACGGCGATTTCCGCTACGAAGGCGGCTATACCGCCATGCAGAGGCTCTACCACCGCCAGCCTGACTTAACAGCAGTTTTCTGCGCCAGTGATGAAATGGCTTTAGGTGCCATCACTTTTCTGCACGAGCGGGGGTTAAGGGTACCGGACGATATTTCCATCCTCGGCTTTGACAACACAAAAATAGCGAAAATCAGTCTGCCTAAGCTGACCACAGTCGCCCAGCCCATTTATCAAATTGGCCGGGAGGCCATGAAGAAACTCAATCGGCTAACAGCAGGTGAAGAACTGATAGAACTGACCACCTATTTACGTCACCGCATCATTGAGCGTGACTCGGTCAAATCAATTTGAGAGAGACAACCGCGAAGGGGGGAGTGCTGCTTACAACTGAATAGGGGAGAGTTTGTGAGGTAGCTTTAGAAACATTCTAAGGAGGTTTTCGCAAGTGAAGAAAACTAGAACAATCGTAGCGATGCTGCTATTGGTCTTTGCCCTTTCCTTCAGCGCCCTGGCAAAAGACGGCGTTGTCACCGTAATGGGTGTTTGGGGCGACCAAGAGCTCGAAGCTTTCACCAAAGTGATGCAGGAGTTTACCAAGCGGACCGGTATTGTTGTTGAATTTGAAGGCACACGCGATCTGCCCACATTGCTGCAGACCCGTATTGCCGCAGGCAACCCGCCGGATATCGCAGCTATCCAAGGCCCGGGCATGATGCAGTCCTACGTGGACCAAGGCGCCCTGGTCAACTTGGAGAACGTACTCGATGTTGATGTTGTGAAAGACGAACTTGGCCCAGCCTGGATTGAACTGGCTACTTACAAAGACGGCCTGTATGCCGTGACCATCTCTGCTGACATTAAGAGCTTGGTCTGGTACCGTCCCGATCAGTTTGCAGCCAAGGGCTATCAAGTACCTACCACCTGGGCTGAGATGGAAGCGCTCATGGACCAAATGGTTGCCAACGGCGACACACCCTGGGCAATGGGTATTGAATCCGGTGCAGCCAGCGGCTGGCCCGCAACGGACTGGATCGAAGACATTATGCTCAGGATCGCTCCGCCTGAAGTGTACGACCAATGGGTCAACCATGAGATTCCTTGGACTCACCCGACTGTAAGGGAAGCGTTTGAGATCTTTGGTAAGATCGCAACCAACAGCGACTATGTCTACGGCGGCCCCGTGGCTGTACTGTCCACCAACTTCGGCGACTCGGTTAACGACCTGTTCACCGATCCGCCCAGGGCTATGATGCATCGTCAGGCCAGCTTCATCACGGGCTTCATCGCCGATGCTAACCCGGACGTTGTCATCGGGAAAGACGTAAGCTTCTTCCCCTTCCCGGTGATTAAGCCTGAGTATGGCAACCCCATGCTTGGTGCCGGCGACATGGTAGTTCAGTTCAATGACACACCTGAAGCACGGGCTTTCATGAACTTCTTGGCCAGTGCAGAAGCACAGGAACTCTGGGTACCCGAACTGGGCAAATTGGCCACCAACAGCAAGGTGGACCCAGCTGTCTACAAAGACGATCTCACCCGTGAGATGGCCAAGGTATTGAACGAGGCAGAGATCTTCAGGTTTGACGGTTCCGACACCATGGCTACCGCCGTTGGTTCCGGTGCTTTCTTTGAAGGCCTGCTCATGTACGTAGGCGGAGAAGATCTTGATTCCGTCCTAGAGTACATCGAAACAGTGGCTGCTGAATCGTACTAGTTCTGCAGAGAGAGGGCTTGCCCCATTTGGGGCGAGCCCCTCAATTTGGAGGAATGGGTTATGCAGAAAAAAGGAAGGCTGACACATTGGGTTTACATTGGCCCGGCCTTAGCTTTTTTACTCGTTTACCAGGTTTACCCGGTTATCCATACCTTTATTCTCAGCTTTATGGATCGCTATTCGGAGAAGTTTGTAGGCCTGGAAAACTACCGATATGTCTTCACCTCACCGGTGATGCTTAGGGCATTTAAAAACAACCTGCTTTGGCTGGTCTTCTTTACCGCTGGCACAGTAGGTCTAGGCTTGATTTTCGCCATCCTTTCCGATCGGGTTAAGTTCGAAAAGATGGCTAAATCCATAATTTTCATGCCCATGGCCATCTCCTTTGTGGGAGCAGGCGTGGTCTGGAAATTTATGTACGCTTACAAGCCCGCCAGTGCGGACCAAATCGGACTCTTAAATCAGATCTTAGTTGTGTTAGGCTTTGAGCCCAAAGGCTGGCTCTTGCAGGCACCCCTGAACAACTTCGCCCTGATCATGGTGGGGATCTGGATTTGGACCGGTTACTGTATGGTCATTTTATCCGCCGCTTATAAGGGTATTCCCGCCGAACTGATGGAGGCGGGGCGGGTAGACGGAGCCAATGAGCTGCAGCTGTTTTGGCACGTCGTCCTGCCGGAACTGAGGCCTGCCCTGACAGTGGTAATCACCACCATGTTAATGAACGTGCTTAAAATCTTTGACATTATCTACGTCATGACTAACGGCAACTATGGTACGGAGGTTATCGCCAACCGGATGTTTAAGGAGATGTTCCAATTCGCAAACACCGGTCGCGCCAGTGCCATTGCGGTAGTGCTGTTCGTCATGATCATTCCGGTCATGTACGTCAATACCAGACAGAAACTACAGGGGGAGGGAGCAAGGTGAATAAGTGGACGTTAAGGAAACTTACGCCTAGAATTGTGGTCAATGTGGTCGTGATCTTTGCCATGCTGATCTGGATCTTACCCACCTTAGGTTTATTGATCACCTCGTTCCGTCCCATGAGCGATGTGGCTTACACTGGCTGGTGGACCGTTTTAACCAGTCCCCTGCGCTTTACCCAGTACACCTTTGAGAACTATGAAAGCGTGCTCACGGCCGGGGGTATGAAAACGGCGTTCCGCAACAGCTTCATCATTACGATCGGAGGTACCCTGATCCCGGTCTTTACAGCCTCTTTGGCCGCATTTGGCCTGTCCAGGCTTAATTTCGGCGGTAAAGGGCTCTTCTACGGCTTGGTCGTGATGATGTTGGTAGTGCCTACCCAGATGACTTTTGTGCCTGTATTGAGGCTGTATAACAAGCTTAGTTTATCGGGCACCTTTGTGGGGCTCTGGCTGGTCCATACCGGCTACGGTCTGCCCTTTTCCATCTTTATGCTGCACACCTTTTTCGATTCGCTGCCGAATGAACTCTTTGAAGCAGCCCATATTGACGGGGCATCTACCTGGACCACTTTCGTCCGTCTAGCCCTGCCCCTGTCCATCCCGGCCCTGGCTTCACTGGTTATCTTCCAGTTCCTCTTTGTCTGGAACGATCTGCTCGTTGCCCTGATTTACCTGGGCGGCCATGAGTCGGTGGCACCCCTTACCGTTCGTTTGTCGAGCCTAGTGGGCTCCCACGGGCAGAGCTGGCATCTGCTCACAGCAGCAGCTTTTGTATCTATGGTTGTGCCCCTAATCGTCTTTTTCTCCCTGCAGAAGTATTTTGTAAGGGGTTTACTGGGCGGGGCAGTGAAAGGATAAGCAGCTCTGGTTGAAAAAGACCGATGTATGATTTATCGTCTGGTCCCTTGGGACCGCAGGAGGAAACTATGGAGAAATGGATTTATAAAATAGAAAGCCCTGAGCTTGACAACCAAACCTGCCTGTTTCACGAAACGCTGTTCCACAACGCCAACGGTTATATCGGCATCCGGGCCTGTCCGGAGGAAGGCTACCCTGAGGACTATCAGACAATTAGGGGTACCTATATCAACGGCTTTTACGATCTAGTAGAAGTGAAACATGCAGAAAAGCTGTATGGGTTTATCTCAGAAAAACAGGCCATGATCAATGTGGCCGATACCCAAACGATCGAGGTCTATTTAGACGGCGAGCGCTTCAGCCCCTTTGCGGGAGAGGTGTTAGCACACCAGCGTTGGTTAGATCTGAAGGCTGGTACCACCGGTAGAAGCGTGTACTGGCGTTCGCCCCAAGGAAAAGAGGTTAAGATCTCGGTTACCAGGATGGCAAGCCACGAGCTGCGCAATCTATTTGTAATTGACTACCAGATCGAGTCCATTAACTTCTCGGGCGAAGTGCGCATCGTCTCCAAACACCAGGGTCTCGTGCATAATTTCTTTGATGCCAATGATCCCAGGGTGGCAGATGAAAGGCGCGATCACCTTGTTCCGGCAAGTGGGGAAATCCGGGAGGGGGCTTCTGTCTTGGTTTCAGACACTGCCCGTTCCCAGCTGCAGGTTGCTTCTGCTGTGCAGAATGTGCTCACATCGCACGCTGCAGACTTCAGCACAGAACTTACGGGCCATTTAGCCGTTTCCACCGCCTTGCTGGAGGTAGAAAAGGGCGAACGGATCAGATTGGTGAAGTACTCTGTTTTTGCCGATTCCATTCGCGCAGCGGACTGCAAAAAAGAGGCCATATCTGCGCTTGAGAGGGCACTGTCCCAGCCCATCGACTACTGGTACGAGCGACAGCGGGAAATAATGGCCGCTCTCTGGGATCAGACCAGGATTGAGATCGACGGGGATCCTGAGAACGCTTTAGCTCTCAGGTATAACATCTACCAGCTTTTCCAGTCCGCAGGTAGAGACCATTTCGGTAACGTGCCTGCTAAGGGCTTGAGTGGGGAAGGCTATGAAGGCCACTATTTCTGGGATACTGAAATCTATATCCAGCCCTTTTTCATATTGAATTTCCCCGAAATTGCCAAGGAACTGCTCAGTTACCGCTATCGGATCTTAGATGCGGCCCGGGAACATGCGCGGATTATGGGGCATAGGCAAGGGGCGCTGTACGCTTGGCGTACCATTGCGGGCAGCGAGTGCTCAGGTTATTACCCCTCCGGCTCGGCCCAATACCATATCAACGGGGCTGTGGCCTGGTCTCTGCTCCTTTACTACTTCACCACCGACGATTGGGATTTCATGGTGGAAAAGGGTGCAGAAATCCTGATCGAAACGGCCCGTCTCTGGTTGGATGTTGGGCATTTCCATGCAGGTAAGTTCCACATCCACGCAGTGAGCGGCCCCGATGAGTATACCTGTGTTGTGAACAACAACTTCTACACCAACCTTTCCGCCCAAAACAACCTGCGCTGGGCGGCGAAAATCTACAGGCAGCTTCAAGACGCAGGCTTGGCTGAAGAGCTGACAAGAAGAATTGGTGTAACGGAACAGGAAATTGCGGAGTTTGAGAGGGCAGCGGAGAATATGTATCTGCCCTATGACGAGAAACTGGGTATTCATGCCCAGGACGATTCCTTCTTGACCAAACCGGTGTGGGATCTGGAGAACACGCCAGAGGATAAATTCCCCCTGCTGCTGAACTTCCATCCCCTCTATCTGTACCGTTATCAGGTATTGAAGCAGGCTGACACGGTACTCGCCTATTTCCTCTACGGCGATAGGCTGGAGGAAGAAGTGATGCGGCGTTCTTACGACTATTACGAAAAGATCACCACCCACGACTCGTCCCTTTCCGCTTGTGTGTACAGCATTGTGGCGGCCCAATTGGGTTTGATCGACAAAGCGGCCTACTATTTCGGCGACTCGGCTAAGCTCGATCTGCTGGATACCCACGGTAACACAAAAGACGGACTGCACACCGCCAACTTGGGCGGCAGTTACATGGCTGTTGTCTTTGGCTTTGGCGGCCTGCGCATCCGGGAAGATAGAATAGACTTCAACCCCCAAGTGCCCCCGGGTTGGACAGGCTATCACTTTCAAATCCGCTACCGGGGGCGGAAAATCTTGGTGGATGTAAACCAAGACAGATGCCACTTTACCCTAACAGAAGGGGTACCCCTGCTCATTCACGTCCGGGGCCAGAGTTATCTCTTAGGCGATACGCTCGTGGTTTAAGCCGAGCAGAATCAATGAAAAAACGGGATCCCCGTATCTTTCCCTTGTTCGGAATAGATGCGGGGATTCTTTTGTGCCAAATACATTAGTTTACTTAAAAAGCGTAAAGTGATAAGTTTTTTCCGGTTCTCGCAAGGGGTTGGCAAAATGGCGCAGAATTTTCAACAAAACAGCACCTGCCAATATGTGTAATCGGCTGCGGCAGTCTGCTGTGGGGTTGATGTGAGTAAGGATTAAGAGTGAGGGGGAGGAAGGCTAATGCCGCAGATAATTAAGACTTACAGGCAGTCGGTTCCAGCTATGCGGTTTATCGGCAAAAAGTACGGCTTTGAGGATCGGGTCGATGGCCATTTCGGTGCGCTGTGGCAGCAGTGGTTTGCCAATGGTTGGTTTGAGGAGATCGAAAGGGTATGCAACTGCAAAGGACTTTACGAAGACAGCGATGCCACCATCGGGTTAATGCGCTGGAAAGGGGAAGAGCCTTTCCAATACTGGATAGGGATGTTCTGCCCGCCGGATACGGAAGTTCCGGAAGGTTTTCTCTCCGTTGACTTTCCGGCAGCAGATTTAGGTGTTTGTTGGGTGTACGGCAGGGAGTGGGAGGTTTATGGGTATGAAATGGAATGTGCAGACAGTCTGAAAAAGGATGGTTTTGAGATCATTCCTGACGAGGAAGGTGCCTATTGGTTCTTTGAAAGGTATGCCTGCCCCCGCTTCACAACTCCCGATGAACAGGGCAAGATCATTTTAGACATCTGCCAATACGTGAAAAAAGCGTAGCAAATAGATACTCTGGTCTCGCAGAAGATAAAGTGGCTGGAACAATATATTGTTTCAGCCACTTTTTGTCGACCGCTAAACTCCAATGGGCTGAGGGAGGTTTTTGCGAAAGGCTCAGAGAATTACTGTTTGGTGCAGAGAAAGAGTGTTTGTTATCGAAATAGATCAGGGAGGTTATTTAGTGAAAAGCAGATCCCAGCTATGCAAAGGCCTTGTCATGGTGTTCTGTTTCTTGTTCGTGCTGGTACCAGCCGCGTTGGCCCAGGCAATGCCCACCAAGGATGAAGAACATATTTTCGCCAACGGTATCCCAGTTGTCTTTAAAGAAGGGGAAGACGGCAAGACTAACATGTACCTGGCCAGCGATACCGAGTTCGTTTCTCCCGTTTTCACAGATGTAAGTGATTACATAATCTACGCAGGTTGGCCAGACGGAGACCGGGAAGGTGACACCTCCCTAACCTTTTTGAGCGGTCAGTTCAATAACATGATCTACGGCGGCAGCCTCATGGGTTCCGTCACCGGTAATACCAACATTGTGATCAAGGGCGGTACGTTTAACTCCAGCCTTTTTGGTGGCGGCGCCTTAGCGCCCCTCAATGGCGATACCAATATTGTGTTTGAAGACGGCGTGATCCTCGGCGCCATTTTCGGCGGGGGCCGAGAAGAAGGGGCTGACGTGAATAACGCAGCGATAACAGTGAGCGGCGGCACGGTTGCTTTTCTCCATGGCGGTGGTTGGAAGTCGGCAACCAACCATGCAACCACCATGATCAAAGGGGGTACAGTGACCGAGTCCGTGTACGGCGGCGGTTTGGGCCCAACGTCATCCGTGAACACCACAATGGTCCTGATTGAAGGCGGGGAGTTAAAGTTTGTCTGCGGCGGCAGTGCCCAAGGCGTTGTTGGTGGTACCGCCCAGATGTACATCCTCGGAGGCACTTTCAGCCAGACTGTTTTCGGCGGAGGGGGCAGCACTGGTGTGACGAATAGCACGTATGTGGTGATTGAAGATGGAAACTTCAACTGGGTTTACGGCGGTGGTAGTTCTGGTCCGGTGACAGGTGGAACGCTGTTGATCATTAACGGTGGTACCTTTAATGAGCTTGTATCAGGCGCTGGCTTGGACGAGGCGGCCCCTGTGGCTGAGGCTGATCTGGTGATCAACAACGGCATCTTCAACGGCAACATCTTCGCCGGCGGTTACTGCAGCCCAGTGGAGGGAACGGCAAGACTGACTATTAACGGTGGAATGTTCGCCAAGGCTGTGCTTGGCGGTGGCTGTTTAGATACTGCCGTGGTTAATAACGTGGAGATGGCAATCAATGGCGGCCTCTTTGATGGTTATATCTACGGCGGTGGTTACCAAGCCCAGGTAACAGGGTCTGTCTATATGGAACTGAACGGCGGGGGCTTTGGCAGGATTTACGGCAGCGGTCAGGAAAGCGGCATAGCCGGGGACTTGGAGATGCACCTTAAAGGCGGTTTCTACAAAGATGATGTGCTTGCCACGTTGAACTCGGATGCTGCTGTTATAGATGGCAGGGCAACCATTTTCGTGTATCCTGAAGCGGAATTGGCTGAGGGAATTCAGGTTCAGGCCCGCTACATGGTTGGCGAAGGCTCGGAAGTGATTAACGTCACTGACGATGCAGATAAATAACAAATTAGAGGAGGAATGCAGACTTGCTCAAAAAACAACACCTTAATCCGTATCTGCCTTCGTGGGAGTACATCCCCGATGCAGAACCCCATATCTTCGATGGACGGGTTTATATCTATGGTTCCCACGATCGCTTTAACGGTTGGGTTTACTGTCTGAACGACTACGTGTGCTGGTCCGCGCCGGTGGATGACCTTTCCGATTGGCGCTACGAAGGTGTGATCTACAGAAAGACGGACGATCCCCTCAACCCAGACGGTCATATGTGCCTCTACGCACCGGATGTAACCAAGGGGCCCGATGGCCGCTATTACCTCTACTACGTGTTAGATAAGGTCCCGGTTGTCTCGGTGGCGGTGTGTGATACGCCCGCAGGGAAGTATGAGTTTTATGGTTATGTCCAGTATCCTGACGGTACACGCCTAGGTGAACGGAAAGGGGACCAACCCCAGTTTGACCCGGGTCTGCTCACGGAGGGGGATCGGACTTACATGTACACCGGTTTTTGCAGCCGAGGGGACAAATCCCGGTTGGGAGCGATGGCAACCGTTTTAGGACCCGACATGCTCACCATTATTGAAGAGCCGGTAATTATCTCCCCCAGCGAACCGTATGCCGCCGGCACAAGCTGGGAGGGGCACGAATTCTTTGAGGCTCCCTCCATGCGCAAGCGGGGAGACACCTATTACTTCGTCTACTCTTCCATCCATATGCACGAACTGTGCTATGGCACGAGCAAACATCCCACCAAGGGATTTGAATACCAAGGTGTGATTATCAGCAACGCTGATGTAGGTATCGACAGCTACAAACCTGTGAACAAGCCCATGTTCTACGGCGGCAACAACCACGGCAGCATTATCGAGATTAACGGCCAGTGGTACGTGTTCTATCACCGCCACACCAACGGCACCAACTTCAGCCGGCAGGCCTGCCTGGAGAAAATTGAAATGACCGAGGACGGCAGAATTATCCAGGCTGAGATGACCTCCTGCGGTTCGATAGCGCCCCTCGTGGGCAAGGGCGAATACCCGGCGTATCTTGCCTGCAACCTGTTCTGCGATGAGGAGTCCCTGTACACCGACTTTTCCGCTTCCTGGATGGACAACAAGTTCCCAAAAATTACCCAGGACGGTAAAGACGGGGATATGGAAATCGGGTACATCCAGAATATGAAGGACTCGGCCACCGCAGGCTTTAAGTACTTCGACTGCCAGGGCATCACCCAAGTGGGAGTAAAGTGGCGCGGCTACTGTAATGGTGTGTTTGAAGTGAGAACCGCCTGGGATGGGGAAGTGCTTGGAACCATTCCGGTGGGATTCGCTAACATCTGGACGGAACGTGTTGCAGACATTAGAATCCCGGACGGGACCCAAGCCCTGTACCTCACTTTCCGCGGTTCAGGCAGCGCCAGTCTGGGCTCAATTATTCTCCGTTAACAAGCAAGGGAGGACAGGCAAACCTGTCCTCTTTTTTGTATATCCCGAAGCAGCTGGAAGAGTGCAGGAACGATAGAGTATTTTGCTGCGAATTTGCAGTCGGAACAAAAGTGCTGAGAGGACGAGGACGATGCAGTACGATGTAACGAATCCTGAAGAATATTTGGATATGCTTGAAGACGACTGGCGGAGGGACAAACTCCTGGAGGTGCGCCGGCTTATCTTGGAGCACGGCCCGGAGTTGGAAGAGAGTATCAAGTATAAAATGCTCGCTTACGGTACGGAACAAGGGGATGTTTTCGGCCTTAACGCCCAAAAGGGGTATGTCAGTCTGTATGTGGGTGATATCAGCAAGATCCCGAACGCTAGCGCATTGCTAGAACCGTTCAATATTGGGAAGGGCTGCATCCGGATCAGGAAGTCTATTGACATTCCCAAGACTGGACTGGAAGAGTTTATTCGTTCGGCTGTAGCTCTTTGGAGAAAAGGAGAGGATAGTTCCTGCTAGTCAGAGGGAAACAAAGGGGACTCGTCGGTATGGAACCAAGGGAGTGGGGTAAGCATGTGCTGGGCGGGATCATGGGCATAGGAGTTGCAGACGCGCTGGGTGTGCCTGTTGAGTTCATAGCTAGGGAAGCCTTGGAGCGAGACCCGGTGGTTGGCACAGCTGGGACTGGGCTTATCTTCTTTGTATCCCACTAGAAAATCATCTGTCATACAGCCGCTTGATACAGTATCATCCAGCTCCGACTCCCGTCCACGTTTTGGGCATTTCCACATAAGGCACTGCCTCCCTTTCCCAACTAGCCGTTAATCTGTCTACCGATCTGTTTGTCGAGCCTCCACTGTGGCGCGGGTCCATCGTCACCCCAATACTCATCGAGCTGCACAATCTTCCTGTCTTTAAACTTGATGAAGGAGACTGCATGGCACGAAAGTGAAACATCCGCTGCCCACACTCGGGCAACAGTAATGACCAGATCAGCGGAAACCACTTCTATCCTTTCCACATGTCCATGCCATTTTCCAGGATACTCGCAGTTGGCAATAATGAACTCTTCCACAGAAAACTGCTCATTGGTGTTGTGCCAGTTAATAACCGCATCTGGCGAAAAATAGGAGCGGAGACTAACCTCGTTTTGTGCGGCAATCTCCCGCCAAAACTCCTTAACTAGCTGTTCCTTGTCCATAACAAAATCCCCTTTAACCGCGATATTGTTGCCGTTCAAGCGAAAAAGTGCAGAGAGAAGTGTCAACTAGTTGTTGCTCTGCCTTCTTAATGACCCAGCATGGTGATGAGGATTGTGACACTCACCGACAGCACGTTACTGATGCTGTGCATCAGCATGGGATAGAAGACACCGCCACTCTTTTCGTAGCAATCACCGTAAAACAACCCAAGCACAAACGAGAGAATGATCTGCACGGGGGAGTACGAGATTTGCAGGGGAACAAAGGAAAAACTCACATGGGCTAGTCCGAAGATCACAGCCGCAGCGATGTTGGCTGTACTAAACCTTCCGGAGAAGCCCTTTCCCTTTAGAACTAACCCCAGCATAGTCATGGTAAAAGCCCTGAAGATAAGCTCTTCTGATGGTCCGCTGAAGAAGAGCTGAAAGCCCAGGTAACCCAGGATATTTCTCGCAGTCAGGGGATGGGGAAATGGTTGAAAGGACTTTGTCAGGAGCATGAGCAAAACAGAGCCAAGCATGAACAGGCTGTAAATTAAGGTGAAGCGCAGGACGTAATACGTGCCAACCTTCCTGTTTCCCCAACTGAACCCGAAATCCAGGGGATTGATCCTCCTAATTCCAGCAATCATGGCTAAAAAGATAGCGGCTTGAACAAGGTGATGGACCGCTAGCCAGGCAAAAACCCCGTCTGGGTCAATTGTCCCGTAAGCAAAGGCGCTGGCAATTTGGCCGGCTAACTTGGGGATTCCCAAGAGTATGAAAGTGAGAAGAAACGTCCAACTAACTGATTTGAGCACTTTGGCCATTTCGATTTTCACCAACCTCATTCACTTCCTACGATTGCGACAGATACTGCTGCTCCGACTCGGTCTAGATGGGTCCGAAAGAATCTGGACAAAAGCGTTCCTGGGAGTATCCCATCCTTTTCCAGCCCGTTATGTGATTCTGTTTATTTCAGCGCCTGATTCCGATCCCCTGTTCAACATTTCACATGTACCAAAGAAATTTTTGACCTCGCCCGAGAGCTGCCTATTTGGTGACGTGGCGTTTCCTTTATACGCTAGCATCTGGTGCACAGGAAGTGGATGGTGAGACCACTGTATAAGGTGTGTTAAACATTTCCGCGGCTCTTGCCAGGCCCAGAAAATGGTCCCTGAGGAAGTTGTTTATGTAACCTGGTCCTGGTAGAGGGGACAAGCTCAAGTACTGCTTTCAGCCTGTGCCTTTGCCCTCTCGTTCGCTGCTGTGCGAATCAGTTTGTAAATAGTTGCTGCAACCGGCACCCCGAACAGCATGCCAACAATTCCGCCCAGGCCGCCACCGATGATCACTGCAGCAAACACCCATAATCCAGGTAGGCCAATGGAAGTGCCCATTACCCTGGGGTAAATCAGATTCCCTTCCAGCTGCTGCAGCACTATGATGAAGACAATGAACAGGAGAGCCTGCTTGGGGTCTGCTTGGAAAATGAGCAGCACGCCTACAGCTGCACCTAAATAGGCGCCTAGGATGGGAATGAGCGAGGTTACACCGATAAAGATGCCGATGGATGTGGCATGGGGAAAGCCGAAGATGAGCATACCCAGTATGCAGAGGGCTCCCAAAATAACTGCCTCAGTACACTGACCGGTTATGAAGCTAGTAAAACTCTCGTTGGCCGCGGCAAGCACTGTGTTCAGCCTGGCTGCCGTTCTTGGCTTCAGAAAAGCCTTTTGCAGTTTCTTTGCTTGAGCCAGCAGCTTCTCTTTGCCAGCCAGGAGATAGGCAGAGAAAGCCAAGCCCACTACTAAGTTAAAGAGTCCCGACGTCATCCCGGAGATCAGGCTGATTGACGAGGATAGAATACCGCTGATGCGTTGTGGGGCACTGGCTTTGATGCTGTCGGCAATGCTGTCCCAGCTTAGGCTATCCCGGTCCACCCACTCGCTGAGGAAAGACAACTGATCCTGATGTTCCCCAATCCACTTGCGGATCTGCTCCCAGTATTCGGGCAGTACAAGGGACAGGGCCCGAATGGTGTCCACTACCTTAGGCAGCACGAGGGTGATCACCGCCGCCAAGATGAGCAGAATCAAGATGTAGGAGAGGAGCAGGCAGACCGGCCTCTTTGTCTTGATTACCCAGGGTTTGCCTGAATGCGGGAAATAGTGTCTTTCCAGGAAGCGCATGAGTATGTTCACCACATAAGCAATGACAAAGCCCAATAAGAGCGGAAGGAAAATGCTGTAGATCGCTGAAGACGTCAAGTACACCATCGTACGGGGTATGTTGGCGGATCCTTCCGGCGGTCCCATGTGGATGTTCTTTGAGCCCCTCCTGGGTGTGACGACCATGCGCGAGGTTATTGCCATGGCAGGCGGCCCCAGCGATTTTGTTGAAATCGAGGAAGTTGATCCGGCCATTTTGCGCAAGGCCTACGACTTAGTAGATGCAACCATTGAAGTTGACGGCAATGACGTGGTCTTTAATTTGGTTGATCCCTATCCTCCATTCATAAACATTCTCGCTAAGGGCGGCTCCTGGTCCTCCATTCTGAGCAAGGACTGGATGGTGGCCAATGGTGCCTGGGACGGAAATCCTGACACTTGGTCAAAATGGTATGATCAGTCCCTTGAACAGATGGTCCTTTATGACAAAGCTAACGGAACCGGCCCCTTCAAGCTGGACATCTGGGATAAGAGCGGTTCTCAGATTCTACTCAGCCGCTTCGATGAGTATTGGCGCGGGCCCGCTGCTCTGAAGAACGTTGTAATTAAAGACATCCCTGAGTTTTCCACCCGTCTGCTCATGCTGCGTGCCGGCGATGCGGATGCCATCTATGTAGGAGACCCAGATCTACCGCAAGTNNGGGTAACGAAGACTTGGTGGGCAGCGGAAAACTTGATGGCAACGGTATCCCCAGCGATTTCTTCGCCGATGTCAACGTGCGTAAGGCTTTCAGCTACGCCTTCGACTACCAGGCATACTTGAGCGAAGTAGCCCTTGGCAACGGGGAGATTCCGAAAGGTCCATTCCCTCAGAGCTTGCCGTATGTAAACACGGAGCAAGAATATTACTCCCACGACCTGGCAAAGGCCACCGAGTACTTCAAGAAGGCCTTTGACGGAGAAGTATGGGAAAAGGGATTCAAAGTAGGTATTGTTTACAACACTGGTAATGATGCTCGCAAGACCGCGCTGGAGATTCTCGAGTACAACATCGAGAGAATTAACTCGAAGTTCCAGGTTGAAGTTATTGGGCTGGAATGGAGCACCGTGCTGGATAGGCTCCGCTCCGCTTCACTTCCCATCTTTGTCATGGGATGGATGATGGACTTCCCTGATACTCACAACTTCGCTGTTCCGTTCATGCATTCTACCGGAACCTTTGCAGGTTTCTGCGGTCAGGGCTTGATTGACCTTGCCAAGGAAGAATTTGACGAGTTGATCGCGGCTGGTATCAAGGCAACCGATCCTGCGGAACGTGAGAAGATCTATCACGAGCTGCAGAGACTCTATGTGGACTTGGCCATTGGCATGCCGTATATGGAGGCAACCACAAACAGAGTAATGCGCGATTGGGTACAGGGCTTTGAATACTGCCCAGCCTACAGCGGCGGTAATGTGCTCCAAGTGAAACAGGAGGAGTATGTGATGGCAGCCAGGGCTGGGGGAGTAAGGCATTGGAAGATTCTGACCCGGCATATTCTNNTCTAGGCCTCGGCGCCCCGGAGGGTCATGCAGACTGGGGGCAGATGATCAGCTTTGCCCGGAACTGGATTTTGGGCACGCCTGACAATCCGTTAGCCTACTGGTATACGGTGTTGTGGCCAGGTTTGGCCATTGTCCTTTTTGTATTATCCTGGAACCTCATTGGCGATGCTTTTCGGGATATTATGGATCCTAGGATTCAGGGGTGATTGTCCCCAAGCAAGTAAGATACCAAAGGCACTTCTTTACGATGAAGTGCCTTTTTATTGCATACGATAAGTGGTCGACACGGGCAGGTTTAGGCTGAAATGACAGTAGGTGCTTTTCGTTCAAACAAAAAAGAATGCTCCCCCCTTTGGTACAGGGGGAGCATGTCGATTTCGGCGACTACTACTCCACGGGGAAGTACGGGTGAAAGATTTTGGAACGGCCGAGGTGGGCTGCTCAATTAATGGGCAGCCGCCTACCCGACGGAGGATTAGTCATTGGCAATAAACTCTGCCGGAACTTCGATCCTTTCATTCCCCTGGACAAAAGACGAAAAGGCTTCGAAGTCCGCGTCCACCGCAAGTGTAAGCCGGGCCAGCTCATCTATTGTCGCAAAGTCCCCTTCTGTCCATTCTGCGGTGGGGAGGCTTTTGTAGCCGCCCCAGTCATCCCAGGGCTGCATGGGCACTTTCAACAGGGAGTTAGCGTCTAAAAGGAGATTCCAGTTCAGGTAATCGTAACCCCACCACTGGAAGATGCCGAAGAGGTTGGGGTCGGCATTGCCCGCACGGCACATGAGCCAAGCCTTCGGCCCAGTGATAAAGTCCCCTTCGCCCACAGCCAGGGGGTCAAACTTAATCTTGAGTGCCTTCTGCTGCAGTTCATCCAACTGGGCGTCCACCATAATCCAGCGCTGCTGTCCATCATCCCAGTATTCAAAAACCCAATGGTCCACGTATTTCCCCGCTTCGAAATAGGTGGCAAAACCGCATCTAGCCCGGGCAGGAATGCCCGCTTCCCGGCAGAGAGCCGCGCCCACTACCGAAAAGTCGCGGCAGATGCCGATCATCTTTTCCCCATGGGTTTTTTCCTCACTGACGTGACCAAACCCCCGCTCCCTTAGGAAGCTCAGCTTGCCTTCAACGCCGCGAATCAAGGGTTCTTTTTTCCTTTCATCGCTCAGCTCAACCCCGTAAGCTCCGCTCCAATGCTGGTGCAGGAGGATGTTCTGCACGTACTTGACGATGGTGGGGATATGGGGAGGGATGTCTGCCACCATGTGCCGATTCGCTTTGATCTCGGTCATGGGACCGTGTTGGAGATAATATTCAAGCAGCTCGCTGTTCACAGTGATCGCCCCAGTCTATAGTTGGTTTTGTGGTAATTATAACAGAAAATGGTAAATTCTGCTCATAAATTGACTGGGTGCTGCCAGCACCCCAGCTTAACCTCACATGCTGATGGGCCTTAAGGGATCGTCAATCAAAGTGGCAAAGACAAAGTCGTGGACGTGGCCCCTGTTCAAGGTACTGGTCCCGCTGGCAGCGTGGATGTGCCTGCCATTCCCGACAGGAATGGATAAGCCGGTGATTCCCCCTACCTCGTGGAGGTGTATTTCAGTAAAGTCGGTGGTGAGCATAAAAACGTGCACATGGTCATCGCCTACCGGAATCACTTCCCCTGTCATCCCGGCAAAGCGGTGGTTATGGGGTATTTCCTCAAAGATCATGGTGCTGCCCTGAATCTCGTGCACATGAGTTTGGGTGGAAATGACAGCTTGGTTGATGATTGGATTTGGATTGTAACCGTTCAGAATCAATCCCTCCTTTTGCGTGTTTGTACAGTATATGTCACACGCATGAAGGAGGGATAATTCAAGCGGTGAAATGGGAACTGGGCGTCAGCTTCTGAGGCTCGAACGATTCACTAAACAATGACAACGCCCCGCTGTTTAGCAGGGCGTTTCTTGTCTAGTCTAGAGGAATGATGGTTGCTCCCTCTACCGCCTTAAAGGTAAAGATCTCAGGCGTAATTTGGGTTTTTGCTGTGTACTCATCCATCACTCTGTTTTTCAGCTCCTCAACTGCTGATTTGGCAGTCAGGATAATCATACTGCCGCCAAAGCCTGCTCCCGTCATACGGGCTCCAAGTGTGCCAGGGGTTGAGCGGGCAATTTCAACCAAGAGATCTAGTTCTGAACAGCTCACTTCGTAGTCATCCCGCAGACTTTCATGGGAGGCGTAAAGGAGCTCTCCGAAGGCCTCTAGGTTAACCGCCTTGAGAAACTCGACCGCATCCAGCACCCGCTGATTTTCGCTGACCACATGGCGGGCTCGCTTTCTGAGCGCCTCAGGCAGCGCGTTTATTAGATCCAAGTGTTCGATTGTAACATCGCGGAGGGCGGTGATTTCAGGCAGATCTTTCTTTAAGAGCTGAACCGCTTCTTCGCACTGGCTTCTTCTGAGGTTGTACTCAGAATCGACTAGGCCCCGCTTCACCCCGCTGTTGATCACAACCAAGGTACAGCCTGCCTCTTCAAAACGGGCGGCCACCGTTTGGTAGTCTAGACTGCGGCAGTCTAAAAAGAGGGCATGATCCTTTTCCCCCAGCATGGAGATGAACTGATCCATGATGCCGCAATTGACGCCCACAAATTCGTTTTCTGCCCGTTGAGCCAGCTTGACAAGCTCAGTTTTGTTTACCTTAAGGTCGTTGAGCTTGTCCACAAACAGGGCGGTCGCTACCTCTAGTGCCGCGGAGGAAGAAAGGCCTGCTCCTAAGGGCACATTCCCCTGCAGGACTATGTCCATTCCGGCTAGGTTATAACCATCCTTCTGCAGTAGATCACATACCCCGCGGATATAATTGCTCCAGCGGTGGATTTCGGTTTGGGTAATAGCCTCGAGGGAGAAAGAATCCTTGGCCTCAAAATCTAGGGAATAGAGGTTGACCTCATTTGTGCCATTTAGCGCACCCAGCAGTGTGATCCGGGCATCGATGGCCATGGGCAGCACGAACCCATCGTTGTAATCGGTATGTTCACCCAGAAGATTGACCCGGCCCGGTGCTGAAGACGCAATGGTGGGTTGTCGTCCTGGGAAATGTTCACTAAATGCTTGTTTTAGCTTTTCGATCTGCATGCTATTCACCCCTCAGTTTCTTCGCTTGATCTTCTGGGCTCATGTCGGTGATGAATGTGCCCGCACCCGATTCAACACCCGCCAAATACTTGAGCTTAGTGGCGGTGCGGTTGAGGGGATAGAACTCGAAATGGAAGTGGTATTCCCCATGTTCTCCCTTGGTTGGCGCTTGATGGATGGCCATGATATACGGCAGGGAAAAACCGAACAGCTCATCGTATTTGCCCAGAAGCTCCTTTAAGGTTTGGGCTAACCCCTGTTTTTCCTCGTCCGTGAAATGGGCGAAGGATTGGAGGTGACGTTTAGGATAGAGATGCACCTCGTAAGGGTACCGGGCAAAGAAAGGTACAAAGGCTGCAAAGAACTCATTCTCCACCACCAAACGTGAACCGTCTTTTGTTTCTTCCTGCAGGATATCGCAGTAAAGGCAGGTACCCCTCTCCTCCTTGTGCTGACGTGCCGATGCCAGTTCTGTGGCAATCACGGGCGGAATGAAAGGCATGGCGTAGATCTGGCCGTGGGGGTGGCTGAGCGTTACGCCGATAGCTTCACCTTTATTTTCAAAGATGTAAACGTACTCGACCTCTTCCTTACTGCCCAGCTCTAGGTAGCGATCGGTCCAAACCTCGATCAGGTTACGGATATGTTCCACCGAAGCTTCTGCCAAGGAGCTGTTGTGCTCAGAGGAGTAGAGGACCACTTCGCAGATACCTGCGGCCGGTGCTGTTTTATACAGTTCAGAATCCAATGCCCCTAATTCTGCCGGCGGCAGCGTAAGGGACGGGAATTTGTTTTCAAAAACCACAATCTCGTAATCCTCTGCCGGCACCTCGGTGGGAAATGCCCCCGGTAGGGTGGGGCAGAGGGGGCAGAACTCGGCAGGCGGGAGATGTGTCCGGTCCTGGCGGTGGGCAGCCACAATCACCCACTGTCTCAACTGGGGGTTCCAGCGCAGTTCACTCATGGGATCCCTCCTGCTTCTTTTCTTTCTTTTCCTTCTCGGCGAAGGTGTAAAAAATGATGTAGCGGCCGTCCTCTTTCTTGACAACCTTCTTTTTCATCTTCTGCAATTCATTCTCTCCTTGCGTTTAGTATAGCCGGGCAAGTAGTTCTCCAACTAAGCTCCCAATCCCTGCCCTAAGAAAACGGTTCAAAAAAGGAGGCAGGAAAATGGGCTTTCCTTCCCAAAGTGTTAATAACGGTTAAAGATACTCCGGTAATTGTGTATAATAATCTTTGGGGTCAAAGCCACAGACTTGAAAACACAGCTGGAAAGGAAGATTGGATTGATTAACGTGGCCATCATCGGGGTTGGAGCCATTGCTCCCACCCATATCGAAGCTTTTTTAAGCTTCTCTGATCGATGCAGAATTGTTGCCCTGTGCGACATTTACCCGGAAAAGGCGGAGGCAGGCGCTAAGCGGTTTGGCCTGGATGTGGACATCTACGATGATCACACCAAAATGCTGGATCGGGAAGATATTGATCTGGTTGCGGTTTGTACACCGCCCTACACCCATGCGGAGATTTCCATCAACTTCTTAAATGCGGGCAAGCACGTGATCTGCGAAAAGCCCATGGCTGCTTCCCTAGAAGAATGCGATGCCATGAACGAGGCGGCAGAAAAGAGCGGTAAGATCTTATCAATTATTTCCCAAAACCGCTTTTCTAACCCAATGATGAAACTGAAGCAGGTTTTGGAAACCGGGATTATTGGCAAGATAGCCCACGCCCAGGTTGACTCCTTCTGGTGGCGCGGGTACAGCTACTACGACCTGTGGTGGCGCGGTACCTGGGAGAAGGAAGGGGGCGGCCCAACCTTAAACCATGCGGTTCACCATATCGACATTTTCCGCTGGATGAACGGTATGCCCAGTGAAATTACCGCTGTGATGACCAACGTTATGCATAATAACGCAGAGGTAGAGGATCTCTCCATTGCTATCGGCCGCTACCCTGACGGGGGCCTGGCCCAGATTACAAGCTCCGTGGTGCACCACGGCGAAGAGCAGCAGCTCATCTTCCAAGGGGAGAGGGCCAGGGTATCGGTACCCTGGAAGGTGTATGCTTCTACCGCTAAGGAAAATGGTTTCCCGGAGAGAAACGAAGAGCTGGAAAAGGAGATTCAGAAACTCTATGGCAGCCTAAGCGATCTGGAGCACCAATTCCACACAGGGCAGATTAACGATATGCTCTTGGCCGTGGAAGGGAAAAAGGATGTGCTGATTGACGGCAAACAGGGGCGGGAAACCCTGGAGCTGATAACGGCCATTTTCCAATCGGCCAGCACCGGACAGACGGTAAAACTGCCCTTGGGTAAAGACAGCCCCTTCTACACCCGGGAAGGCGTTTTGAAGAATGCGCTCCATTTCTACGAGAAGAAGGGATTTGTGGAGAACTTCTCCGATGACAAGATTACAACAGGCGGCAAGTACGAATAGGGGTGTGGAAATGACTAACAGAGGCGATGGGATGAACTACGCGCCGAAAGGCGAGAAACGGATAGTTGTGGAGCCGGGCGAGTTTGCCATTGCGGCTATAGGACTTGACCACGGCCATATCTACGGCCAGTGCAACGGCCTGATTGAAGCCGGTGCCGAACTGAAGGCTGTTTATGATCCCGATCCGAAAAAAGTGGAAGCGTTTAAAAAGAACTTCCCTCAAGTGAAGGTTGCTTCTTCGGAAGAGGAAATTCTAGAGGACGAATCGATCAAGCTGGTGACCTCAGCCTGTATTCCCAAAGATCGGCCTGCTTTGGGCCTTAGGGTTCTTTCCAGCGGTAAACACTATTTCAGCGACAAACCGGGCTTTACCACCAAGGAGCAGCTGGCTCAAGCCAGGGCAAAAGTGGCAGAGACCGGACTAAAGTGGGGCATCTACTACGGCGAAAGGCTCCATGTGGAAAGTGCCGTTTACGCCGGCCAGCTCATTGAAGCGGGGGAGATCGGTCGGGTGATCCAGGTAATTGGCCTTGGGCCCCACCGCATTAACGCTCCCCACAGGCCAGACTGGTTCTTCGACCCAGAGTGTTTCGGTGGGATCCTGTGTGATATCGGCAGCCACCAGATTGAGCAGTTCCTCCACTACTCCGGGGCAAAGGATGCCAAGGTACTGCACAGCAAGGTTGCCAACTACCATTTCAAACAATATCCGGGCTTTCAGGACTTTGGTGACGCCACCTTGGTGGCCGATAACGGCGCTACCTTCTATTTCAGGGTAGACTGGTTCACCCCTGATGGGCTGGGCACCTGGGGCGACGGCAGGGTCTTGATTCTAGGCACCGATGGCTACATTGAAGTGAGGAAATACATTGATATTGGCAGGGACCAGAGGGGAGACCAACTGTACCTGGTCAACAAGGACGGGGAAAAGCATCTGCAGCTCTCCGGCCAAGTGGGCTTTCCCTTCTTTGGCCAGTTCATCTTGGACTGCCTAAACGGCACCGAAAACGCCATGACCCAAGAGCATGCTTTCAAGGCAGCTGAGCTCTGCTTAGATGCCCAGGAAAAGGCAATCTGGATCGAGAAGTAAGTGTCAGCCCGCCCCGTTGCGTGAAGGAAAGGGGCGGGCTTTCCCGAATACTTAGATTAGGGACATCGCCTCTGGGGCGGTGTTTGCCTGTCTTTTTTAGGAGGAAGAACAGCATGACCGGATTTATGGGAGACAATTTCCTACTTACCAACAAAACGGCCGAAAGGCTGTACCATGACTACGCCAAAAAGATGCCTATCCTCGATTACCACTGCCATTTGGATCCGCGGGAAATTGCGGAGAATAAGAAATACAGGAATATTACCGAACTGTGGCTGGCCGGGGATCATTACAAATGGCGGGCGATGCGGGCTAATGGCATCGAGGAAAAGTACATAACGGGCGATGCCAGCGACAAGGAGAAGTTCATGAAGTGGGCAGAAACACTGCCCAAGTGCATCGGCAATCCCCTCTTTCACTGGAGCCATTTGGAGTTGAAGCGCTACTTCGGTATAGACGATCTCTTGACTCCAGAAACGGCGGAGGAGATTTGGGAAAAATGCAATGAACTCCTGCAGGATGATGCCTTTACCGCTAGGGGGTTTATTGCACGTTCCAACGTAGTAGCCCTCTGCACAACCGATGATCCGGTCGATTCGCTGGAATACCATCGGGCTATTGCGGCAGATGACAGCTTTAAGACCAGAGTCTATCCCACCTTTAGGCCCGACTTGGCCTTGGCCATCGATAGTCCAGGCTTTCTGGATTGGCTCGCCCGACTGGAAGCAGTAAGTGGTGTGAAGGTGGAAAGCTACGCTGATTACACTGAAGCCTTAAGAAGCAGGATCGACTTTTTCCACAGCGTAGGCTGCCGCATTTCCGACCATGGCCTGGATCAAGTATTCTACCGGGAAGGGACACCGGAAGAGGCGGACCGTGTGTTGAGGAAGGCTCTCCGGGGTGAAGCTGTTAGCAAGGATGAAGGGGAGATGTTCAAAACCCAAGTGTTCCTCTTCTGCGGTAGGGAATACGCGGCGAGGGGTTGGGCTATGCAGCTGCATATGAACGCCATTCGGAACAACAGTGCTCGCATGTTCGCCCTTGTGGGGCCTAACACCGGCTTTGATGCCATGGGCGACCAGACCTACGGTGAGGCATTGGTCAAGCTGCTGTCCGATTTGGACGCAACCGATGAGCTGCCCAAGACCATTCTGTATTCCCTCAATCCGATGGATAACGAGCTTTTAGCTACGATAGGCGGTTCTTTCAACGCAGCACCGGTACCGGGCAAGATTCAGCTTGGCTCCGGCTGGTGGTTTAACGATCAAAAGGACGGTATGATCAAGCAGATGGTGACACTGGCCAACATGGGCTTGATCAGCCATTTCGTGGGTATGCTCACGGACAGCCGCAGCTTCTTGTCTTACACGCGGCATGAGTATTTCCGCCGCATCCTCTGCGATCTGTTCGGTACCTGGGTGGAAAAAGGCGAACTTCCCAACGACCTAGAGTTCTTGGGTGCTGTAATCGAAGATATTTGTTATAATAACGCAGAGCGTTACTTCAATTTGGCTTTGTGAGAGTGAGTATTTTTAGGGGGTAGTGTTGGAATATGAAGATGGTTTTTCGTTGGTTTGGCAGTGACGATGACAGCGTAACGCTGGAGCAGATCAGGCAGATCCCGGGCATCACCGGCGTGGTTGGTGCACTCCACGATATGCCGGCAGGAGAGCTCTGGACCCAAGAGCGGATCAACGCCCTGCGGGACGAGGTCAACGCTGCTGGACTGGAACTGGAAGTAATCGAAAGTGTAAACGTGCATGAGGATATTAAGCTCGGCCTGCCCAGCAGGGATCAGTACATCGAGAATTACATTAAGACCATTGAGAATCTGGGCAAGGCAGGCGTGAAGGTGATCTGCTATAACTTCATGCCCGTTTTCGACTGGCTCCGTTCCGATCTATGGATGAAGTTAAGCGACGGCTCGGTAGTTTTGGCTTATGACCAAAGTGTGATTGCCAACACTGATCCCGTTTCCATTGTGGAGACCTACGCAGAAGATTCCAAGGGCTTTGGCCTGCCCGGCTGGGAGCCGGAGCGGCTAGCAGAGTTAAGAACCACCTTGGAGCTGTATAAAGACGTGGACCAGGAGAAACTGTTTGAAAACCTCAAGTATTTCCTGGAAGCGATTATACCCACCTGTGAAGAGTACGATGTGAAAATGGCCATCCACCCAGACGATCCGCCCTGGGAGATTTACGGCCTGCCTCGCATCGTCACCTCAAAGGAAAACCTGGAGAAGCTGGTTAACCTAGTTGACAGCCCTTACAACGGCCTCACCCTGTGCAGTGGGTCGCTGGGAGTTAACTCTAAGAACCAGATTCCAGAGCTAATCAGGCACTTCGGGAAAATGGGCAGAATCCATTTCGGCCATG
>MTKW01000062.1_pt1 | contig 28701 bp, 32 predicted proteins | sample 1042761 | NCBI WGS metagenome assembly MTKW01 (sample SAMN06205366, study PRJNA360243) | anaerobic digester metagenome | biome: Wastewater treatment plant; feature: Anaerobic digester sludge; material: sludge; isolation source: anaerobic digester fed with sludge from wastewater treatment plant ...
GTTCCCGTGAAGGATGTGGCCATAATCTCAGTGGCCACAGGCGAGGGCCTGAAGTCCATAATGAATAGCCTCGGGTGCGATTTGGTCATGGACGGCGGTATTACTATGAACCCATCTACAAGCGATCTTGTGGAAGCGGTCAAATCGGTAAGAGCCAAGAAGGTAATCTTCCTCCCTAATAATGGCAATATTTTCCTTGCCGCAAAGCAGGCCAAGAAATTGACAGGCAGGAACATGTACATTATCCCATCCAAAACCGTTCCTCAGGGCATATCAGCCCTTTTATCACTGAACTTGAATGAAGATATGAAGCACAACCTAAAAAGGGCGGGTAAGGCTGTACGGAGCGTTAAGACAGGTGAAGTTACCTTTGCAGCCCGAAATGGCAAGTTCGGTAGGCACACTATGAAAGAAGGGGACATAATCGGGCTGGTAGACGGCAAAGTAGAGGCTGTAGGCCAGAATCCGGAAGAAGTTCTCAAGGCAATTGTGAAGGTTATGGCTGGTAAGAATGATGCAGTGGTAACAGTATATTACGGCGAAGATGTAGCCCAGTCTACAGCAGAAGAATTACCGCCCGCCCTGCAGGAAGCAATAGGCGGCCAGTATGAGGTAGAAGTTCACAGCGGAGGCCAGCCTTTATATTACTACATAGTATCAGTTGAATAATGTCAGACAGGAACTCTCTGCAAGATAGCGTTAGGTATGTAAAAGGGGTAGGCCCGAAAAGGGCTGGGGCCCTTAGTACCCTTGGAATCGAAACCGTAAAGGACTTACTGGACTATGTGCCTTTCCGTATAGATGATTTTTCTCAGGTAAAGAGGCTATGCAGCCTCAGGCCTGGAGATGAAGTAACCATCGAAGGAAAGGTTTTCTCAATATCTGCGATTCCCAGCCGCCGCGGCCACGCACTACGAGTGGGGTTGTCTGACAGTACCGGAACCTGCTATTTGGTTTGGTATAACATGCCGTACCTTGCCAGGCGCTTTAGCCGCGGCATGGTGATTGCAGCCTCTGGGAGAGTAGAATGGCGCCGCCAGAGTTTCGAGATTGCACATCCACTTTGGGAAGAAGCCAAAGGCACTCTTTCAAACGGCCTGGTCCTGCCTGTTTACCATGGTAAAGCCGGGCTTCCTTCGTCTATGATTGCCAGGGCAATTGATGAAGCCTTAACCAGTCATTTAGATCTAGTACCCGAGGTCTTGCCGGCTGAGGTAATTTACAGGCACGGACTAATGAGCCAGAGGCAAGCTTATGAGAATATTCACAGGCCTGATAGTTCCCGGGCGTGGGACAAGGCCAGGAGGACTTTTGCCTTCAGGGAAGTCCTTCTGATGCAATTGGCGCTACTATTGATGAAAAAGGAAAATGAACGCTCCGGTCCTGTAGCTGCTTTTGATAAGTTTCACCTGGCCAAAGCTTTTGCTGACTCCCTACCTTTCAAATTGACTAAAGCACAAACACGATCCATTAAGGAAATTCATGATAGCCTCTCGTCAGGTAAGGTCATGAACCGCTTGATTCAGGGCGATGTAGGAAGCGGTAAGACAGTTGTTGCAGTTTGGGCTCTACTGGCAGCGGTCAGTAATGGGTACCAGGGGGCGATGCTGGCTCCTACAGAAATCCTTGCCAGGCAACATAAAGGAACTGTAGAGAGACTGGCTGGCAATCTTGCTAAAATTGGCTATTTGTCAGGAAGTTTGGGCGCTTCTGACAGAAGAAAATCTTTAGAGGGCATTGCAGACGGTTCAGTTGATATCCTCATCGGGACCCACGCCATGCTTGAACCGCAAGTGAAATGGGCCAGACTAGGAATGGTCGTCACTGACGAGCAGCACAGATTTGGCGTAAAGCAACGCCTAAACCTGTCATATGACACTTTTGCCCCTCACATGTTGGTAATGAGTGCAACCCCGATTCCAAGGTCGTTGGCTTTAACCCTCTACGGAGACCTTGATCTATCGGTCATTGACGAGCTGCCCTATGGTAGGAAACAGGTGAACACCAAAGTTCTTGAATATGGCCAGAGAAGCCTTGCGTATGGCAGGGTAAGGCAAGAGGTTCAAAACGGCCGCCAGGCATATGTAGTGTGTCCTTTAATACGTGAAGGGAAGTCGGGACGCAAGGCTGCAGAGCAGGTATTTGAAGAACTGAGAAGTGGATACCTCAAAGGTGTCAGAGTTGGGTTGGCCCACGGTGACATGCCCAGGGATTCTCTTATTGATGCCATGGACGATTTTGCCGAAGGCAGGACCCAGGTTCTTGTGGCTACTACCGTAATAGAAGTGGGAGTAGATGTTAGAAACGCCAGTTGCATTGTGATTGAGGGCGCTGAGTCGTTTGGCCTGGCGGCCCTGCACCAGTTAAGGGGAAGGGTAGGGCGGGGAGGCCAGGAGTCTTATTGCTATTTGATCCCGTCGGTGGGAGATACTCAGTCACCATCCCGAATAAAGATTCTGGAACGTATATATGACGGTTTTGAAGTAGCACAGGCAGATTTGACTCAGAGAGGGCCAGGCCAGTTTTTTGGCGTGAAGCAGCATGGGATTCTAGACATTAACATGGAAGACCTGAGCATTACTGCAGACATAATATTTGACGCCAGGCAAGAAGCCAAGAGTATTGTTGAGACTATGGAGGAAACCGGGAGTATTCCCGAACAGTTCGCCTATTTGCTTGAACAGATCAAAGACAGGTTTGGGGATTTGGCCAGACATGCAAAATCCAGATAGTACCTTGTGAATCCATCCAATTTTCTAATTTTTTGCCAAAAATTGCCGCAAACACTTGTCCCGTTATGTTAATCTCCTGTGATTGATCCTTTCTGCAGTTAGACCTAACTTTATATATTGAAAGGCAGGTTTACTTAACATCTTCCTCCATAACATCCCAGCATATAAGCCTATTAAGTGAACATAATAAGTCATGAAAAGGAGGTGACGTACGAGTGGGTTCAGGACAGCGTCGGAACATTGCAGTGGTACCACAGGCTCGTCCCGCGTTGGACGCTTTCAGGAATGAGATAGCCAACGAATTGGGAATTCAGCCTCCTGGTGATTACTGGGGCGATATCCCATCAAGGACCTGTGGTGCAGTAGGCGGCCATATGGTCAGGCGGATGGTTGAGTTTGCCCAGCACAACCTGGCACAGGGAAGATTCCCGGCAGGGCAGGCAACTCAGCAGCAACCAAGACTTCAGTAAGGATAATTGAATATAGTTGTAAATTCGGGGCAACCACCAGGTTGCCCCTTCCAGATGCCAATAGCAAAAACAGCTGGGTTACTGTAAATAGTCGAGCATTTCCTCCTCGCTTATTGCAGGCTGAGTTGCACGGTTTACTGCACTGGCCAGCAATTTCGACATTTCCAAAATTTGGAGGTCTATGTCTTTGTGAGTTACAAGTAATTCAAATAGGTCTTGTGATAAGAATTCTTGAACAGACCCAAGGGTTGATTTAGCGTGAGGATTGTACCTTGCAAAATACTCGCTAAGAGCGTCCATAGCGATGGATGCTCCTGATACTACAGTTGGGACGCCGACGGCAATGACAGGTATTCCGAGGCTTTCCTGATTCAGGCCGGGGCGCTTGTTTCCAACTCCGGAGCCCGGCTGAATACCTGTATCAGCAATTTGAATGGTGGAAAGGAGCCTTGAAGGAGACCTTGCTGCAAGTGCATCAACAGTTATTATCAATTCAGGCTTAATCTGATTCACAATACCTTTTACAATGTCGACTGTCTCCATACCCGTTATTCCCAATACTCCTGGCGATACTGCCGCTACCGGATATAGGCGGTTGCCAAGGTCCTTGGATATATACTCTCTTATGTGGCGCGTAACCATAAGCTGAGATACTACCCTTGGCCCAAGCGCATCAGGAGTGGCTTGCCAGTTTCCTAAACCGACTACAAGCACATCCCCTTGCCTTGGAAGGCCGGCCAGTTCCGTAAGTTCCCTGGCGATTATCTCGGCTACAGTTTTGAGGAGAGTTCTATTTCGGTATCTAAGCTCAGGGCATTCAAGAGTGAAATACCGCCCAGGTGGCTTGCCCACCTGGCTTGCTGCTTGAGGGGTCATAACCTGAACCCTAGTAATAGAAATGCCATTAATCTGCTCTTCTGAACTTTGGACTCCCGGAACCTGGCCTACTCGTTCCTTAACCATGGCTGTACGCTCTACGGCCAAGTCAGTTCTGTTCCAATCTGTCCACAGCATTTGCTTCACCTGTCCATCTGGATTTTAATTAGCGTCTTGGTGCTATACTACCCAAAGAGCAGGGGAGTATATGTAGCGGCCAGGTATCCATTGAGTTTCTCGGAGGTGCTTCTTTGAAGGTATTTCCTTTGATTATTGCTGGGCTTGCAGGTGGATCTATGGCCCTTCAGGGTGTCCTCAATTCTATTTTGGGCAAGAAGATTGGGGAGTTTGAAGCTACCTTTATTGTACACGCTATAGCTACAGGACTTCTTGGAATAGTGTTGGTATTAGGAGTCACCAACGGGAGTCTCAGAAATATCCGCAGTGTGCCTTGGTTTGGGTTCCTCGGAGGCCCGTTAAGTGTTATTATCATATGGGGAGTTCTGGCAAGTATCGGCAAGGTAGGTGCGGGTTCCGCAACTACCGCGATAGTTGCTGTACAGATTCTGACTGCTCTGGTTCTGGATCTTACGGGATTGGCAGGAGATAAGGTGCCTTTGTGTGCCACCAAGGTGGTAGGGGCGGTAATCTTTATAATAGGCGCTTATCTGTTGCTGAAGCAACCTGCCTAGAGCCAGTGCGTTGACCGGGGCTAAAACTCCTCAACTACCATAGTTTGGGCCATGGCGTAAAGGGCAGCGACGTTTCCAAAAATGGTAAAAAAATGCCGCTCCTTTTGGAAGCGGCATTGGGAGAGGAGAAACCGGAGGAAGAGCCTGTAAGGGGCAATCTCTCGACTGCGCCCTGACTCTCAATAAATACTATGGACAAAAGAATTTGGCTTTATACACTATCAGCAAAGTAGATTGCGATTTATTATGTTTCTGGCAAGCCTGCTGAGAGATAGGAGGTCGCTTGTTTGCGGTCTGCAGTTTATCCAGGGAGTTTCGATCCCATCACTAACGGCCATCTTGATATCATTAAACGTAGCGCTTGTTGTTTCGACAAACTATATGTGGCTGTGTTTGAGAACCCATCCAAAGCACCTTTGTTTTCGGTAGAGGAACGAGTTGAGATGATAAGCGAAGAATGCAGAGGCATTCCCAATGTTGAGGTCACTTCTTCTCGCGGGCTTCTTGTAAACTTCGCCAGGGAAAATAAAATAAAGGTGTTAGTCAAAGGCCTTAGAGCAGTGTCTGATTTTGACTATGAGTTTAAGATGGCTTTGATGAACAAGAAACTGGCGCCTGACATTGAGACAGTATTTATGATGACATCGCTGAAGTATCTTTATCTCAGCTCTAGTTTGGTAAAGGAAGTGGCTGTATACGGTGGTTGTATAAGGGATTTGGTCCCACCCAATGTCGAAGCGAGAGTGCTGAAGAAACTATCAGAACGCTAGTACTTGCTGCTGCTATTGCACTAACAAGAATGGGAGGATAATGGCGATGGATGTACTAACTTTGTTGGATAGGCTTGATACATACCTTTCAGAATGTTCCCGTTTACCCCTTGTTGGAAAGATTATGGTAGATGAGGACGAAGTTTTTGGCTTAATAGACGACTTAAGGGCGGCAATCCCTCAAGAGATTGAACAGGCGAAATGGCTTCTCAAAGAGAGGGACCGAATTCTGCAGGAAGCCAGAAAAGAAGCAGATGAAATAATGAAAGATGCCCAAGGACAGATAGCTACATTGGCTTCGGAATCTGTGATTACCAAAGAAGCCAGGATTCAGGCTGAAGAACTTATCGACAAGGCTCAGGAAGTAGCAGGCGAAATACATCTTGGTGCTCGCCGCTATGCAGATGAACTGATGAAAACTGTTGAGGACCTTCTTGACGAAATGCTTAATAAAGTAAAAGAGGATCGAAAAGAACTTGACATGCCCGCTTCAGGCGCTACTGGATCTGGCCAGGGCCCGATTTCTGCAATCGGAGGCGATTCTGAAGGTGTATTTGAGGCCGGCGGTGATGATGACAACTGGGACGGCGAATATGACGATGACGATGATCAGGGCCAGCCTCGCAAGAGATTGTGGTTTAGGGGCAGAGACTAACGCCGGTAGAGATTTCGCCTGGCCATGTGGCCTATTAACATGGCAATAGAGATGATTGCTATGGCGGATATCAGCGACAGGCATACTCCTGTTGCAATTCCTAAATTATGGAGCCATTGTATGGCACCGGTTGTGAGCACAGGTTCAAAGGCCGGGAGAGCCCATTTATGTGTATTTGGTTTCATGAGCAACACAGTGTAGGCAGATGCAAGCAAAGCCTGACATAATCTGGCGATTGAGTAAGGCCAGACAGATAGCCGAGAAGGTTGGATAACTGCAGCTACCTGGGCGTGCACTGACAATCCGCTCCACGCTATTATTCCGCTGGCTACTGCTACCCTGGCTAAAAGCGGTGCTTCAGCTTGGCTGGCCAGGGATGTCCCGATGGTTATCTCGAACAATCCGCTTACGATTGCTTCATGTAAGGCTTTCGGCAATATTGATTCGGGAAGCACCTTGGATAAGAAAATCGAGAGGTATTCTGTGACCTGCAACATGGTGAGTATCTCGAAGATTACTGAGAAAAGCACGATGAAGCCAAGGATCATTAAAAGGGTATTGATTGACCGCTTGACAGAATCGCCTAGGAGTTCACCAAAGGCTTTCTTTGATTCTCTCTGAGCTTTTCGCATTGTCCTGACTGCTCTCATTACGGCAAATCCGTGTTTTTCCGTTTCCATGGGAGGGCTGTGCTTCGTACTCCGCCGCCAGAATTTCATAGCCAATCCTACAGTAAGTGCCGACAGGTAATGGGCGGCAATTATTACTGTGGCAATGTCTGTCCTTTTGAACATACCCACTGCTACTGCACCGGTCATGAACAGGGGGTCTGATGTATTGCAGAAGCACATGAGCCTTTCAGCCTCTGTTTTTGTGGCCAAGTTGTCATCTTTGAGCCGTGCAGATAACGCGGCTCCCAGAGGATATCCTGAGGCTATTCCCATTGCCATGGCAAATGCCCCGGTTCCTGGCACATTGAATAGAGGCCTCATAAGTGGTTCCATTAGGACCCCGATGAAATGAACAACACCCATTCCCATGAGGAGTTCTGCCGCAATGAAGAAGGGAAGAAGGGCAGGCAAGACAACGTCCCACCATACTGTCAATCCCCTTTCTGCTGCTTTGAAAGAAGGCTCTGGAAAGAGTATCATAGAAAGCGCAATGAGGATAACCATCAATGCCAATAGCAAAGACAAGAGAGCATCTTTTCTTGACTTCCATAGGTTTATGAAGGCCAAGAGCATGATGCTTACTGTAGCGATTATCAGACCTTTCATTGCACGGCCTCCTTCACTTGCCATAAATTTATATGGAAGAACAGAGAGGGGTATTCTAACTTGCCTGGAGAAAAGGGTGTTAAGCAACTGAGACGGATTGCCCTAACTGTTGCTATTATTGCAGCCTTGTTTAGCCTTCAGTTTGTCCCTTCAGGGTATTTTACCGTGTACCCCGGCCCGGTAATCAGGCTTTCAGATGTTGTTGCCATAGAGGAATATTCACAAGAAGGAGATTCTTTTCATATGGTCTCTGTGCTTGCTAAGGATGCAAGTGTACTCGAATTCCTCAAAGCTGCATTTGACAAGAAAGTTGGGCTTTGGTCCAAGAAGCAGGTGCTGGGAGGCAGAAGCATCGACGAATATATGGATTACAATAGGAAGTCCATGGTTGAAAGTCAGAGGACGGCCATTTACATCGCCTTGAAAGCCCAGGGAATCGATGTATCAAACCAGGGGGCATTTCCTATTACGGTCAGGATTGAGTCGGGGCAGGTTGCCGGCCCATCTGCAGGGCTGGCATTTGCACTTGAGATTCTAAACAGAATGGGCTATGACATTATTCAGGGACGAAAGATAGCTTGTACAGGGGTACTGAATTATGAAGGCCTGGTACAGGGAGTCGGGGGAGTGGCTCAAAAAACAATTGCATGTAGGGCCCAGGGAATTGAGATATTTGTGGTGCCAATGTCAAACTATGATGAGGCGTTGCTTTTTGCAGGTGACATGACAGTGTTCGGTGTAACTACTTTTGATGAGGCCCTAACTATGCTGTCACAAGAGCTGAATCCTTGACACTTTGCCTGGCGTGTAGATATAATCCCTTTGTATTAACGGAGGCATGAAACTTGAGAATAGACGTTTCCAGCATAATTGAGCAGCCGGGTGCCAGTGTGTCGTTTTGCGAGCGAGGCGCAATTGAGCCTTTTGAAGAGGACGACGAGAACTTGCAGTTTTCCGGCCCGGTGACCGTTAAGGGAGTCGCCACATCAACCGGTGACGGTGTATACGTACAGGCTAATGCACAAGGCGCTGTACGGCTGGTATGTTCAAGATGCCTTAGCGAATATGATCACCGCTTTAATTTCAACTGTGAAGGGAATTTTGATAAAGATCCTGCTTTGAGCGTATCTGATGACGATGAGAAGGATATCGAAGTATTTCCGTTGGAAGGGGACTTCTGCAGCCTCGATGAAATGATAAGGCACGAGCTGATACTGAACCTTCCAATGAAACCTTTATGCAGGCCGGACTGTAAGGGGTTTTGCTCTGTTTGCGGCACTGGCCTGAATGAGAACCAGTGCAGGTGCGAAAAGCCCGGAGAACAGGCTACGCTATTTGGCAGGAAGCTTTTAGAAGCGTTAGGTGAAAGGAGCAAGAGAAATGGCAGTTCCAAAGAGGAGGACATCGGCCGCTAAGCGGGATATGCGGAGGGCTTCTGCATGGAGAAGAAGACTCTCAGCGCCTAGTTTGACAGAGTGCCCCAGGTGCCACTCACTGATATTATCCCACAGAGTGTGTCCGGATTGCGGATACTATAAAGGCCAGGAAGTTATAAAAGTAGAGGATAAATAAAGCTATTCGGTAATTTCGCATGATAGCAGCTTAATTGACTGGGTTGTGTCAGAAACCACAAAACTCCGAAATTTTCGGAGTTTTTTTGTCGGATAAATCAGGTTGCCAACGGCCCCACCAGTTTATATACTTGATGTTAAGATGAAGGTATTATCACTTGATGCTAATTAAACCAAAGGTGAGTACAGATGTCATACAATCCCAAAGAACGGCGAGAACGGTTGAAACAAGTTCTTTCTTCTAATCCGTTTCTGTCAGATAGGCGTCTGGCCCGTCATTTTGATGTAAGCATGCAGACTATTCGTCTGGATAGACTGGCCCTTGGAATTCCCGACCAGCGAACGCGAACCAAGGAAGTGGCTGAAAGAGTTTATGGAAGGGTTAGGGCTCTAGGCCAGCGAGAGATCGTAGGCGAACTAATTGATGTAGACCTCGGCAAATCTGCCATTTCGGTTATGGAAGTTGCTCCGGAAATGGCTTTTGAACGCTCAGGGATAGCAAGAAGCCAGTACATATTTGCCCAGGCGGATTCTCTGGCCATTTGCCTGGTAGACTCGCAAAATGTGGTAACCGGCATAGCCAATCTGAAATTCAAACGCCAGGTAAAGGTTGGAGAGAAACTGATAGCCAAAGGACAGGTCATCAGAGAAAAAGGCAACAAGTTTTCAGTGCTTGTCGAAACGCGTTCTCAGGGAGAACTGGTTTTCAGGGGGAAATTCCTGGTTTTTGCTTTGGATGATAGGGGGAGTAAAGGTGAAGGAAGAGAAACCGGAAAGTGAACATACGGTAGCTTTGGACCTTATGGGAGGCGACTATGCTCCTGATGCAATAATCGACGGATGCATCATGGCCCTTGAGAAGGGCACATCGATTCTCGCCCTTGGAGACGAAAGGGCAATCGGCCTTCTCCAAAGCAAAGCAGCCTGCTCAAACCTGCAAACAATCATATGTACTCAGGTAATTACTGCCGGCGATTCTCCTGTAAGAGCCATTAGGGCAAAACAGGACTCAACCATAGTCAGGGGCTTGATGGCTGTAAAGAACGGCGAGGCAGGTGCTCTTGTTTCAGCAGGTTCAACCGGTGCCCTCTTGGCAGGAGGAGTGCTTATCTTAAAGCGTTCCAAAGGGGTAGATCGGCCTTGCCTTGGAATTGTCCTGCCTTCTCAGAATGAGCGTGGAGTCCTTTTTATGGATCTGGGAGCTTCGTCTGACGTGCGCCCGGAAACTTTGGTTGAATTTGGATTAATGGGTAAAATATACGCCGAACGGGTGCTAGGATGGCACGAACCCAAAGTAGGCCTGCTCAATATTGGAAGTGAGAAGGATAAAGGGAACATGGTAATTCGAAAAGCCTATGGCCTTATGGAGGAGGCTCCTATTAACTTTGTAGGCAATGTTGAGGCAAGGGACGTGTTCTTTGGTAAAGCAGATGTAGTTATTACTGATGGGTTTACAGGGAACGTGTTCCTTAAAACGTGTGAGGGCACTGCTTTGTTTCAACTACGGGCCATGAAGAAGCAAATTGGCTCTAGTTTGAAGTCAAAGGTAGGCGCGTTGCTTCTTCGTTCGGCATTTGACAGGGTGAATCAAACTCTTGATTATTCGGCTTATGGAGGTGCCCCTATGTTAGGCTTGCAGGGCTGCCTTGTAAAATGCCACGGTTCGTCGAAGTCTTTGGCTGTTGCCAATGGAATACAGCAGGCTCTCAGGTTCTTGGAAGGCAATGTGGTTTCGGTAATATCCAGCACCTTATCACAAACAGCCCGTGAGGAGAGTGAGTAATGCAAACTCCGGTATCAGCGGTGGTAGAATCTTTGGGTGCATATGTACCTTCTATAATTCTTTCAAATGCAGATCTTGAGAAGATGGTAGAGACATCCGAAGAATGGATATTTGAAAGGACCGGGATTCGTGAGCGGCGCCTGGCAGCACAGGGCATGAGTACCTCAGATATGGCTATTGAGGCTGCCATGTCTTGCCTGTCGTCTTCGGCAATAACTGCCGAAGAAATTGACCTGATAATCGTTGCCTCGGCAAGCCCTGATTACGCTTTTCCTGCAACTGCGTGTTTGGTCCAAAATGCTATTTCTGCAAGATCTGCTGCAGCATTCGACATGGAAATCGGTTGCACAGGGTTTATATATGCAATGGCGACAGGTTCACAATACATTGCTTCGGGAGTATACAGAAATGTGATGGTTATCGGTGCTGAGACTTTATCACGAATTGTTGACTGGAAAGACAGAAACACCTGCGTTCTGTTTGGTGATGGCGCAGGTGCGGCCCTTTTGACGGCCGGCAAAGCCGGTGAGGGTATCCTTGCTTTTCATCTGGGAGCAGATGGAGCCCAAAGCCAGCTGCTTTCTCTTCCTGCAGGCCTGGCCAGATCCCCGGCTAGCCAGGATACTTTGGAGAAGGGGTTACATTACATACACATGGAAGGGAAAGCAGTGTTTAAGTTCGCAGTAAAGGCTATGACAAGCGCTATCAATGAACTGCTCCAACGACTGGGTAAGACTCCAGATGATATTGATCTCCTCATTCCGCACCAGGCTAATACCAGAATTATTGACTCGGCTTGCCAGAGGTTCAAAATTCCAAGAGAAAAAGTGATGGTGAACATAGAGAAGTACGGAAATACATCTTCGGCTTCGATCCCAATTGCCCTGCATGAAGCGTTTCAAGAAGGCAGGATCAAGAAGGGGGATTTGGTGGTTCTGGTCGGTTTTGGAGCCGGCCTGAGTTGGGGTTCGATTGCCATCAGATGGTAATCTGAAACCCGGCCTCATTACGGGAGCTTAGAAAGGAGAGTTAGCCGTGGCGCAGGTAAAAATAGTGACTGACAGCGCTCAGGACTTTGAACCGGAGTTTTTGGAGGCAATGGGCATCAGAGTTGTTCCCCTAAATGTGCATTTCGGCGATGAGTCATTCAAAGATGGGTACGAGATACGCGGAAAGGCCTTCTATGACAAACTTGTGGCCTCTGAGCATATTGCGCGGACATCTCAGCCCTCTCCGTGGGATTTTCAACAGGTTTTTGACGATTTGACCGCCGATGGTTCTTCTGTTGTGGCAATTACTTTATCTTCCGGTGTAAGCGGTACTTTCCAGTCAGCCAGCTTCGCCAGGCAAGCACTTCCGGACAGGAAGATTGAAGTTATTGATTCCAAGTGTGCTTCCGGCATGTACGGCATGATGGCAATACTGGCACAGGAAATGGTATCGTCTGGGAAGCAGTTTGATGAAATAGTCTCTTCAGTGAATAGAATGATCGAAAACGCTGTTACACTGTTTTCTGTTGATACCCTGGATTACCTTGCCAGAAACGGCAGAATAGGCCGGGCACAGCACTTTCTTGGTACACTCCTTAACATGAAGCCGATTTTGGCCCTTGATAAGGAGGGTTATGTTACCTCAGTAGAGAGGATTCGAGGAAAAGACAAGGTCATACCAAGAATCATAGACATCGTCACAGAGCGGGTTGGCCAGGGCGAAAAAATCTGTCTTTGCCTTTCCCACGCCAATGCGCAGCCGGAAGCAGACAAACTCAAGCAAGAGGCACAGAAACGCCTTGCTGTTGAAAGAATTTTTGAGACTGAAATTGGGGCGGTCATTGGTGCCCATACTGGGCCTGGGACACTGGCTTTGTTCGCCATTCCCTGCAAAGTGATTTAGACCATAGTCGGAGGTGCTGGATTTGGCCAAGATCGCCTGGGTATTCCCGGGCCAGGGTGTGCAATTTCCTGGAATGGGCAAGGAACTACATGATGAGTACCAATGCGCCAGGGATGTATTTCAACGCGCAGACAGGGCGCTGGGTTTCAGGTTCTCAGATATTGTGTTCGAAGGCTCGCCTGATGACCTGACTTTGACCTATAATGCTCAGCCTGCAATACTTACTGTCAGCGTTGCCTGCGCCAGTGTTCTTGAGTCTTTTGGCCTTAAGCCTGATATGACAGCAGGATTGAGCCTGGGTGAATACAGTGCCCTTGTTGTGTCAGGTTGTTTGTCTCTCGAAGATGCTGTAATTATCACCAGAAAACGGGGTGTATATATGCAGGACGCTTGCCCTCCGGGGGAGGGCAGTATGGCTGCAATTATCGGACTTACCTGTGCTGAAGTAGAGGCTATTTGCTTTGAGTCTTCAAAGTTTGGCGTAGTGACAGGTGCAAACTACAATTGCCCTGGGCAGATTGTGATTTCCGGAAATACCATGGCTGTTGAATATGCTTGCCGAAAAGTAAGGGAACGGGATGGTAAGGCTATTCCCCTTGCTGTCAGTGCCCCCTTCCACTGTGCCCTTATGGAACCTGCAGTTTCTAAACTAAAGGACGACCTGAGAAAAATAAGACTTAGAAGTCCATCGGTACCTGTCTATAGCAATGTCAGCGGCGAGACATTGATTACACCCGTTGAAATCAAGGAAGCTTTGATCAAACAAGTGACTCAGCCGGTTCTGTGGCAGGTTGATGTAGAAAATATGATTAGGGACGGAGCCAGTGGATTTGTTGAAGTTGGCCCGGGAAAATCACTTAGCGGATTTGGACGAAGAACGAACCCTGCGGTTCCCTTTGTCCAGTTCGGCAAGGCACGGGACCTGGGTACCGTCATTGACTTCCACAAGGAGGGCTCGCTAGAATGAAATCCAATCGTCCTGTAGCACTTGTAACAGGGGCATCAAGAGGTATCGGAAGAGCTTGCGCCGTAGAATTGGCCAAATGCGGCTTCAATATTGCAGTTAACTATGTAAGGGATGAAGCCGGTGCTTACGAGACTGTCAATATGGTTGAGGCGGCAGACGGCGAAGCACGAGCCTTTCAGTGCGATGTATCTTCGCATGAAGGTTCCCAGGAGCTGGTTCGCCTCACTGAGGACATTATGGGCCCCATTGAGGTTTTGGTTGGAAATGCAGGTATAACGAAGGATGCCTTATTTGTGCGAATGTCTGAGGATGATTGGGACCAGGTTATGAGCACAAATCTAAAGGGGGTGTTTAATGTCACCAAGTGGGCGGTACGATCCATGGCAAGACGGAGGAGAGGCAGGATAATTAATATCTCATCAGTTGTAGCCCTTACCGGTAACCCGGGGCAGGCGAATTATTCTGCGGCCAAAGCAGGAGTAATTGGCTTTACAAGGACTCTTTCGAAAGAACTTGCCAGATATGGAATTACCGCTAATGTAGTGGCACCTGGATACATATCCACGGATATGACCAAAAATCTGCCCCAGGAGGTTAAGGAAAGGCTTGAAGCGCAGATACCGTTAGGGAGGCCTGGAACTGCCTCTGAAGTGGCATATGCCGTAGCTTTTCTTTCATCGTCTAGGGCAGCGTATATTACAGGCCAGGTTTTGCCTGTTGACGGTGGCATGTCTACCGGAGCTCTGACATAGTGCTTTGAAGTAAGGAGGTGAAATGGCATGGCAGAAGATATGGTCTTTGAGAAAGTAAAGAAGATAATAGTTGATCAATTGGGTGTGGAAGATTCTGTGGTCAACCTTGAGTCTTCCTTCATAGATGATCTAGGGGCTGATTCCCTTGAGATCGTTGATCTTATAATGGCATTTGAAGGTGAGTTTGGGATCACCATACCGGATGAAGATGCTGAAAATTTGTCGACAGTGCAAGATGCAGTTGAGTACTTGAGAGAAAATGCCAAGGAATGAGTAATTGCAAGGCCCTGCCGTCTTTGCGGCGTGCGGGGCCTTGCATTACCTTGCATTACCCGAGAGGATGTGGCCGAAGGTGGATGGCAAGAGACGGGCAGTCATCACAGGAATGGGTGTTATCAGCCCTGTAGGGAACAGGCTCACTGAATTTTGGAATAACAACATCAAAGGGAATTCAGGAATAAGGAACATAACCAGGTTTGATGTTTCGGACTACCCAACCAAAATTGCCGCTGAGGTTGATTTTGACCCTGTCCAGTTTCTGGAGAAGCGGGAATCACGAAAAATGGACCGGTTCACCCAGATGGCAGTAGTATGCTCTCGTATTGCGGTAGAAGACAGTGGTATTTTAGGTTCTTTTGATCCTGAGAGGGCAGGAGTCATTCTGGGAACCGGAATAGGCGGTATTGAAACGCTCACCAGGGAGTATGACACTTACCTTGCAAAAGGCCCCGGAAGAGTATCTCCCTTCTTTATTCCTATGATGATATCCAATATGGCAGCAGGCCATGTATCTATAGACCTTGGTTTTAAGGGGCCTATAAACACTGTCGTAACAGCATGTGCTTCCGGTACCAATGCCGTTGGAGAAGCATTTAGGCTTATTCAGCGTGGCGACGCTGATTGCGTGGTGACAGGCGGAGCCGAAGCTCCCATAGTTCCTCTGGCCCTTGCAGGTTTTTGCAATATGAAGGCTTTATCCACTCGGAACCATCTGGTATCCAGAGCATCTTCTCCGTTTGATAAGAACCGTGACGGGTTTGTGATTGGAGAGGGAGCTGGAGTTATTATGCTGGAGGAACTTGAGCACGCTGTGAAACGGAAGGCCCAGGTTTACGCAGAGGTTGTAGGATATGGCATGACATCTGATGCCTACCACATTACTGCCCCTGCGCCTAACGGTGACGGAGCACGGCGGGCCATGGAAACCGCCCTGCTTGATGCGGGATTGGAGCCAGGCCAGGTTGATTACGTCAATGCCCACGGAACGTCAACTCCATTTAACGATGTCAACGAAACTCAGGCTATCAAGGCCGTGCTTCGTGAAAGGGCTAGTAAGGTGATGGTGTCTTCAACGAAATCCATGATCGGCCATTTACTGGGGGCAGCCGGAGCAGTAGAACTGATAGCAACGGCTCTTGCACTGCAGCATCAAGTTGTCCCTCCAACTATTAACTATGAAGAGGCTGATCCTGAGTGTGACCTGGACTATGTGCCAAACAAGGCCAGGCCGTGCAAGATTGAGATAGCTTTGAAAAATTCTTTTGGTTTTGGAGGTCAAAATGCTTGTCTGGTAGTGAAAAAGTACAACGGCTAAAGAAGATATTCATAGATGCATTGGACGGCCTGGATAGTAAGATGAAAGAGCAGGCGCTTACGCATATTTCGTCATCCAATGAAAGAGGAGAAAGGTGTTCTTCTAACGAGCGCCTGGAATTTCTGGGCGATGCAGTTATATCCCTTGCAGTGGCACTTCACCTTTACGAGAATTCTCCCGACACGCCTGAGGGAGATCTTACTCGCATGAGGGCGAGCTTGGTTTCTGGATTTTCACTGGCAAACATCGCCAAACAGGTTGATTTAGGGGCATACCTGATATTGGGCAGGGGAGAGGAAATCACAGGAGGCAGATCCAGGCCTAGGATTCTTGCCGGAGCTTTTGAAGCCGTAGTAGGAGCTTATTTCATTCAGCATGGTTGGGAGCCATCACGAACGCTTGTTGTTGGCCTGTTGTTTGATCAAGAAATAATGACGGCCCCGGTAGACCCCAAGACTTCACTTCAGGAGTTAGTTCAAAGAACTTCTGGGGTCAAACTCGAGTACAAAGTGGTTAATGTGGAAGGGCCCGATCACAGGCCGTGCTATACAATTGCCTGCATGATAAATGGCAGGCAAGTTTCGACAGGTAAGGGTAGATCCAAGAAAGAGGCTGAAGAAAATGCGGCTCGAGATTTTCTTGCCAAACAGAGCCTTTCAGATAGAGTGCCTAACAACAAAGGCAACTTTTCCGTTGATAAAGTCAGGCAATAACACACGGTGAATGTCTGAGATATCTACGTAAATCGGCGACTTATTAGGCAGGTAATATACCCTAACGATGCAAGGTTTGCCATCGAGGTTTGCAAGGGCCAAATCGCCCTGGGAGAAGGAGCCATCAGGGTCTATGATAAGTAAATCTCCAGGCGTAGCCATGCCGCCAAATTCATTCTTCGAAATCAGTACTGCAAAAGCACGGGCCCCAAGGCGGCTTTTTAGGTATTGATCCACGTCTAAACGTTCCAGGCTGTCATTGGCCGTATATAACGGTATTGGAGGTAGCCTGTGTGAATCCTTAACCTCAGGAGACGGTTCTGTAGGAATCGGGAAAGACCTAGAGAGAACCGCCCTTCTGAAATCCTTCATTCCCCTGAAACCTGCCTTGTCAAGCCAATAGTAGATTGACTTTGGCTCCGCGTAGCCAAGCTTTCCTGCAAGTTCCCTAGCTGTTATATTGGGGTTAGCCAGAACAAGATGGGCCATTTGATCTATTTTGGACAAGAGAAATTCACTCCCAGGTAGTTTCGGTAACATAATTACCTTATAGCAACGAGTGAATAATCCTTTACATAGAATATATAAATTTGCATACACAAACAGTGTCAGGAGGCTTTGCTCTATTGCTAAGGAAAATTACTATTCACGGGTTTAAGTCTTTTTGTGATCGCACAGAAGTAGCCCTTGGAACCGGTGTCACTGCCGTAGTAGGGCCTAATGGGTGCGGTAAGTCCAATCTTGCAGATGCATTAAGATGGGTTCTAGGAGAACAAAACGCCAGGTTTCTTCGGTGCAACAAATTGGAGGAGCTTGTTTTTACCGGCACTCAGAGACGTAAAGCAATGGGTATGGCTGAAGTAAGATTGCTTGTTGACGGTGTTCTTGACGAAGGCGAGCGCGAGATAATGAGGCGTTTCACCCGTGACGGTTCCGGTGAATACCGAATTAATAACAAGGTCTGCAGGTGGAAGGACGTATACGAGAGTTTGCTGGGGACAGGCTTGTCTCATACAGGTTATGTAGTCATTGGGCAAGGCACCATTCAAGAACTGGCAGGCGGAAAGCCTGAAGATAGGCGTGTTTGGATTGAAGAGGCATCAGGTGTTTCAAAGTACAGGTTAAGCAAAAAAGATGTAGAGGACAAACTGTCTGTTGCCGCCAGGGATATAGTCCGGCTCAATGACCTGCTGGCAGAGCTTGAGGCTCGTAAGGGTTCCCTGTATTCAGACTGGGAGGTAGCAGCAAAATACCACAGACTGGTGAATCAAAGAAACGATTTTGAACTGGCCATGTGGCTGCACCAGGAAAGAGAGGAATGGCGGCGTTTGCAGAACCTTGGCCGTCGCCTCCAGAGGTATGCCGAGGAAATACAGGAGTTATCTTCGAACACAGAGAACCTCAAGTCCGGTTTGGGCTCGGCCGAAGAGGAACTAAGAGGCACAGAAACCTCACTGAAATCATACGTGAATGAAAGAGAGTTTCTGGCTGCGCGCCTTTTGTCCCTGGAAAAGCAAAGGGATGCGGTTAGGGGTAAATTGGCTCTGGTATCCAGAGAAGTAGAGGCAAGAACTGTCCGGGGGCATGTACTTGAAAGGGATTTAGAAGCCATGCTTAGCCAGGAGGCGGCGCTGGCTCAGGAGCGCAAGGGCGTCTCAGAGAAGTACGATGCGTCCCTAGGGGCCCTGGGTGCTGCTGAAGAAGAGAGGCAGGCTTTTGAGGCTTCGTGGAAAGCCCTGGGCGAAAAAGTTATCCACATTCGGGCTGGCATGGTGTCCCTAACCGGTAAACTCACTCAGCTCCAGAGGACAAGGGATAGCCTGCGGCGGGAGCTCGAGGGAAAGAAACGGGAATCTATCGAGATAAGCAGCAAGATTCTTACTCTTGATGAAAATCTAGCAAGATTGCGAAAAGACGTTACTGAAAGTAATAAGGGCCTGTCCAAAGCCTGTCTGGCCGAAGAACAAGCCAAAGATACGTGTAACTCCCTTGAACAGAAGGTTAAAGATACTAAACTTGCCCTTAGCCAGGTTAGTTCAGCGGTTCAAACCCTTGAAGGGCAACTGTCCCGGGCCGGAGCCAGAAAGAGGCTGTTAGAAGAAATGGAGAGGTCTTTTGAAGGTTATGGGAAAGGCCCAAGGACAATCCTTACTGCAAAAGCGCAAGGAGCTCTCAATGGGATCGTAGGTGCAGTAGGCGAACTGTTCTCTTGCGAACGGAAGTATGTACAAGCCCTTTCTGCAGCAGTCGGGGGTGCAGCTGAGAACGTAGTGGTCACTGACGAAGAAGCAGCAAAACTTGCAATAGCCTATTTGAAAGGCCAGAAAGGCGGAAGATGCACATTTTTGCCTCTTGACTTGCTTAAGCCGCGAGGTTGCCCCCCCAGGGCTGTACAAGCTCTATCGAAAGTTAAGGGAGTACGGCCGTTGATATCAGTGATCCAGTATCCTGAGAATCTAAAAGCCTGTGCTGAGTATCTATTCGGCAGGGTTATCCTGGCAGACACTGTAGACGACGCACTGTCTTTTATGAAAGAGTCTTCCTGGGCTACACGAGTTGTTACTTTGGGCGGTGAGAACATTGAGCCTGGAGGAGCAATGACCGGAGGCGAGGCTCCCAGGCATGAAGCCATTTTCTTGAGAAAGCAAGAACTTCAGATGCTTGCTTCCCAAATTAAAGAAAAGAGTGCTGAAGTAAGGGGCAAGCAGGCTCGCGCCAGGAATTTGCAGGAGGAAGTTGCAGAACTGGCCGAAGGCCTTGCCAGGGCAAAAGAGGATGCTCTCTTGTTAAAGACACAGATATCCGGGTTGAAGAACAGGATTTTTGACCTGGAAAAATCCATTGAGTCATCAGTAAGTGCAATACAAGAGAACAAGGTGAAGATTGAGCCTCTAAGAATAGCAGAGCAAGATCTACTCGGCCGGATTGAACAAATAGCCGGCCAGGAAAAGGATATTTCAGAGGAAGTTTCATGCAAAGAAAAGGAACTCATAGGATACGAGAACCAGATCCGTGAGTGCCTGAGTACAGAACAGAGTTATACAGACAGGATTGCAGAACTAAGCCGTGAGAAGGAAGAAGTAGAACGGCGGCTGGCGTCTATTATCAGGCAACTTGAGAGCCTCAAAGGAGAACGGACTTCCACTCAGAAAAGCCTTGATGAAGAGCGAAAAGAGCTAGCCAGGCTGGAGGCGCTGAGAGACGATTTAATCTTGGAGGAGTCTTCCCTGAAAGAGTCAATTTCGTCTTTAGACGGCAGAATGGGCGCTGTCAGAATTGAGATTTTAGATCTTGAGGACAAGCTTGAGTCACTGAGGAATGCCCTGAACCGGAGATTGAGTGAAATAGAATCCGGGAACAGGGAAAGGGCTGCTTTGGAGCTGAAAATCGCTGATGGAAAAGTAGAACTTGAAACCCTTGAGAAATCACTTTCAGATACCAGGCGGCTGATTTTGTCTAAGTACGGCATAGAAGACCCCGGGGAATATGAACATTCGAGGATGAACCGTCAGGAAGCTCTAAACCAGATAGACGAAATTGAGTCTGCCATACGGCTGCTGGGCACTGTGAACCTCAAGGCAGAAAAAGACTACACTGAACTCTCAGAGCGAATTGAACACATTCACAATGAGAAGGCCGACGTTGAAAATGCAATTGAGGAACTTGGCCGGGCCAAGGAGTTGATCGAAGAAGAAATTCAGAAGCGGTTTCTTGAGACTTTCCACAAGGTTGACGAGAGTTTCCAGCAAATCTTTAGAGACCTTTTCGGCGGTGGCCGGGGGAAACTCAACATTGTAGAAGATACTCTGGGAGTAGAAGTCATTGCCGAGCCTCCCGGAAGAAGGCAGAAGCAGTTCAACCTTCTGTCAGGAGGCGAAAGGTCTTTATGTGGCATAGCACTTATCTTTGCCATACTTTCGGTAAAGCCTTCTCCGGTTATGGTGCTTGATGAGGTAGATTCTTCACTTGATGAGGCCAACGTGGTGAGGTTTGCCCGGTTCTTGAAGAAATACTCGCAAAACACCCAGTTTGTTGTAATAACCCACCAGGAGTCTACAATGGAGGTAGCAGATATAATATACGGAGTCACCATGGAAGAGCCTGGCGTATCAAAAATTTTCAGTATGCGCCTAGAAAATCAGTAGAAAATCCGGCCTATCTGGCTGAGACGAAAGGGGATTGCAGATGAGCCTTTTTCAAAGACTAAAAGAAGGACTGGCAAAAACATCAGACAACCTTAGAAGCAAAATTCAAACTATCTTCCAGCCAGGTGTGCTTACTGATGAGTTCCTGGATGATTTGGAAGCTGTTCTTATTCAAGCAGATGTTGGTGTCAAGGCCACTTCAGGGCTTATTGAGACCCTGCGTGAAGAAAGCCGGAAGCAGCCGGTCAAGACCGAAGAAGATTTGTACCGGATAATGGCAAAGAAGGTAGCAGAAATATTCCTTGCAGTAGACGAGCCTCTCAGAGTTTCCAATGATGGCCCTACAGTTTACGTCATGGTAGGAGTAAACGGTTCAGGCAAGACCACGACGATTGCTAAGCTTGCTAAGAGGTGGGCAGACCAGGGCAAGAAAGTGATATTGGCAGCAGCAGATACATTCAGGGCAGCAGCCGATGATCAACTGGCTGTCTGGGCGAAGCGGACAGGCGCTGATCTTATTAGCCACCAACAAGGCTCAGATCCGGGAGCCGTTGCTTTTGACGCAACACGAGCAGCCATTGCACGCAAAGCAGATTTGGTCTTAGTCGATACAGCAGGAAGGCTGCACACAAAGAAGAACCTAATGGAAGAACTTAAGAAGATTATCCGGGTCATTTCCAGGGAGATTCCTGGAGCCCCTCATGAAGTAATACTTGTGATTGATGGAACTACCGGGCAAAACGGGCTGGCCCAGGCCAAGGTTTTTGCGGGCGAGGCAGGTGTTACCGGAATATGCATAACCAAACTGGACGGCTCCTCAAAAGGTGGCATAGCGGCAGCTATAGCCAGCGAGCTAGGAATTCCCGTTAAGCTGGTTGGTGTGGGAGAAGGGGCAGATGACCTAAAGGATTTCGACCCAACGCATTTCGCTTTCAGCCTATTTGGGGTGGACGGCCAATTGTGAGTGGCCTAAGTATTGACCTTGCCTGCTGACCTGGTGTAAAATCACTTGGTGTGTAAAGGTGATCACCTAGACAGCGAGGGTCGTTATGGAAAAGAAGTCTTATTCATCGCCTGAAGATATTCACGAAATAGCGGTTCTTCGAGATTTATATGAGGGCCTGCTTCCGCCAAGGCAACGGGAAGTGGCTCATTTGAAGTTTGACGAAGATCTGTCCCTTTCTGAAATGGCTGAGCGTCTGGGCATTTCGAGGCAAGGGTGTGACGATGCAGTAAGACGGTGTGTAAAGGCACTTCTTTCGTACGAAGGAAAGCTTGGTTTCAAGGATAGGTTGGCGCGAATGGAAGGCCTGTTTGAACAAGTGCTTGACCTCGTTAGAAACATGGACGCTTCAAACTGGAGCGATTACAGAGACCGTGCTATGAGGGTTCTACAAGAAAAAGGGGCAGGGGGTGAGACTAAAGATGGCATTTGAGAACCTTGCTTCGCGTCTTGCTGATACTTTCAAGAAGCTAAGGGGAAAAGGAAGACTTTCAGAAAGAGATGTAGATGAAAGCCTGAGAGAGGTACGCCTTGCACTTCTTGAAGCCGATGTGAACTTCAAGGTAGTCAAAGAGTTTACATCGGTTGTGAAGGGAAGATGCCTCGATTCAGAAGTGCTTGAAAGCCTTACTCCTGCTCAACAAGTGATTAAGATAGTCAATCAAGAGATGATAGGGCTTCTGGGGGGCAAAACATACCCGCTGGATGTTTCAGGTTCTCCTCCGGCCGTTATTGCCCTCTATGGGCTTCAGGGTTCGGGAAAGACTACAACTGCCGGGAAACTGGCTCTTCACCTTAGGAAAAACGGTAGGAGAGTAATGCTTGTTTCTTGCGACGTTTACAGGCCTGCGGCACAAAGGCAGCTGGAGATTCTTGCTGAGGCAGCCGGGGTTTCATTTTTCACCTTAAGCGATAAGACCCCGCCTGAAGTCATAGCAAAGAAAGGCTTGGAGAAAGCAGTAGCGTCTGCTCATGACATAGTAATCCTTGACACTGCCGGAAGGCTTCAGGTAGACGATGAGATGATGAGAGAAGCCAAAAGGATTAGAGAGGCAACTTTGCCGCGGGAAAGGCTTCTCGTGGTTGATGCCATGACAGGCCAAGAGGCGTGCAAGGTCGCCGAGGTATTCGATGAAATCATAGATGTTACCGGAGTAGTCATCACTAAGATGGATTCAGATGCCAGGGGGGGAGCCGCCCTTTCTATTGCCAGGGTCACAGGAAAGCCAATCAAGTTTGTGTCCCTAGGTGAAAAACTTCAGGATTTCCAAGTGTTCCATCCGGACCGGATGGCTTCGCGAATTCTCGGAATGGGCGATGTCTTAACCCTTATTGAGAAGGCAGAGTCAGCTTTTGACGAAAGCAAAGCTGCTGAGATGGAAAAGAAGATTCGCCGCAAAGAGTTTACCCTTGAAGACTTTATGGATCAAATGAAAGAGGTTAAGAAAATGGGCTCTTTCGGAGACATAATGAGAATGATTCCAGGCCTGTCAAGAGCACCTGTTGACGTAGACCTTGACCCTAAAGAGTGGGCAAGGGTTGAAGCAATAATTTACTCTATGACGCCAGCTGAGAGGCGGCGGCCAGATGTAATAGACGGTTCCAGGAAGCGCCGGATAGCAAGAGGGAGCGGAACTTCGGTCCAAGAGGTCAATAGACTCCTAAAGCAGTTCTTTCAGGCGAGGAAAATGTTGTTCCAGATGAGTAGTCCGGAAAAGATGGGGAGATTCCGTCTCTTCTGATTGCAAAAGGCATTTAGGCCAAAAGGGAAAGGAGATGTGGTAAGTTGGCAGTAAAGATTCGACTAAAGAGAATGGGTGCTAAGAAAAGCCCTTCGTACAGGATAGTGGTTGCAGATTCGAGGATTCAGCGTGACGGAAGGCCCATTGAGGAAATTGGGTATTACGATCCCACTACGGATCCTGCAACCTTTAAAGTGCACGAAGAGAAGGCTATGCTATGGTTGGAGCGGGGAGCTGTTCCTACACCAACAGCCAGGACCATTCTCAACCGGGCAGGAGTCATTGAAAAGTGGCAGACGACCCGAGGTAAGGGTAGCCAGGGGAATAACTAGTTTCGAGGAGGGCGCGTATGTTGCGGGATCTTGTTACGTTTATCGCTAGATCTATCGTTGATAACCCTGAACAGGTGGAGGTCAATGAGGTGGAAGGCGAGAGGGCAGTTGTTTTCGAACTTAGAGTTGCGCCTGAAGATATGGGAAAAGTCATCGGTAAGAAAGGCCGTGTGATTCATGCGGTAAGGGCCCTCGTTCAAGCTGCTGCGGCTAAGGAAGGAAAACGAGCCACAGTTGAGATTCTGGAGTAAGTTTGTACGATTCTTGATAGATGAATAATATGAGGCGGTGTACCAGGTGTTGATTTCCAGGGCTGTTACAGTCAAGTCCCGTGTTACCCCTGAGCTGCGTTCTCAGCTTGCGATTGAGGCCCAGAAAGCTTTGAAGGAACTGGAAGGAGAGATTTCAAGGCTTGAAGAGTCTTTGAGAAACGTACCGACCAGGAGCGGTGACATTTCCCAACTGGGAAAACACAGGCAGGAACTTCTGGAACGTAAAGAAAGCCTTCTAGGAAATCTTAAAGACATTGCCAGGCTCAAAGACGGGCAAGAGATTGCCCGGGGGCAGATTCAGGGATTCTATGACATCAAGGTAGGAGACATTTGGCCTGATGTATTATCCTGCGAAGTTATACTGGAAGATGGCAAGGTTGTGGCAATCAGAGAAGGAGACAACGTTACCCTATCTTTGAATTTGCACAAGCAAGACAGGCGGGTAGATGATGAGGGAGCTGTTGAGCCCCGGGAGGGCTGAGTATTGAGAGTATATATACTTACCCTATTTCCCGAGATGTTCTCATCTGTGCTGGAAACGAGCATACTTAAGCGAGCCCAGGACCAGGGATTGCTGACAGTAAACCTTGTCAACCCCAGAGATTTCGCAAGAGATGCCCACAGGACCGTAGATGATTATCCATACGGCGGAGGCCCTGGGATGGTCATGAAGCCTGAACCGGTTTATGAAGCGGTTAGTTGGGTCAAGCAAGATTTGGGAAAGGAACCATGTGTGATTCTGCTCAGCCCTCAAGGCCGCACTTTCACTACATCCCTTGCTGCAGAAATAGCCGGGAAAGAGGATGTTGTGTTAATAGCAGGCCACTATGAAGGCTTTGACGAGAGAATTAGGTATTTGGCTGATGTGGAAGTTTCTATCGGCGACTATGTTCTTACAGGCGGCGAACTTGCGGCCATGGCCGTTCTCGATGCTTCGGCCAGGTTCATTCCAGGTGTCCTTGGACATGAAGAGTCGGCCAACCAGGATTCTTTTTCCGATGGGCTTCTGGAGGGCCCACAGTATACCAGGCCTCCTGAATACAGGGGAATGAAGGTTCCAGATGTTCTTTTCTCAGGCCATCATGAGGCAGTTATGAGGTGGCGCCGGAAGGAAGGCATAAGGCGTACTTTGGAAAGGCGGCCTGAGTTGCTTAGAAAAGCTTGTCTAACCTACGAAGATAGGTTGCTTTTGAAGGAGATAATTGGTGAGGACAGTAAAGGAAAACGGTGTACCGAGGCGAGGAGTGATATCCGTGAACATTCTAAAAACAATTGAAGACGCCCAGATTCGAAAGGATCTCCCGAATTTCGGGCCCGGTGATACGGTTAGAGTATTCTTCAAGGTAGTCGAAGGTGGGCGAGAGAGAATTCAGCCATTTGATGGCGTGGTTATCAGGCGCCAGAGTGGAGGGCTCAGAGAGACCTTTACAGTACGGCGTTTGTCGTACGGCATTGGAATTGAAAGGACTTTCCCAGTCCATTCACCAAGAATTGATAGAATAGAGGTGCTCAGAAGAGGCCGGGTCAGAAGAGCCAAGCTATTCTACCTGCGCGGGCTATCAGGAAAGTCAGCGAGGATTCGCGAAAAGAGGAAATGATGGAAACTATCAGGGATATCCTTGAGGTTATAGTAGTTGCTTTCATTATTGCCCTGCTTATCAGAAGCCTTGTTATTGAGACATTTGTTGTCCAAGGGCCTTCAATGGAGCCGACCCTTGTTGACGGAGAGCGGTTGCTGGTTTCGAAGATAGCATACCGGTTCGGCGAACCCAAGCGGGGCGATGTGATTGTCTTGCGCTACCCGTTGAATCCATCAAAGGACTATATAAAGAGGGTAGTGGCTGTTGCAGGTGACACAGTAGAGTTGCGGCTAGGCCGCCTATATGTTAATGGCCAGTTGAAGGAAGAACCCTATGTTCATTTTCCTGGGCTTTATAATATGGCAAGTGTGGCAGTGCCGGAAAATACTGTCTTTGTCATGGGGGACCACAGGACCAACAGTGAAGATTCAAGGTTTTTCGGCCCTGTAAAACAGGAACTTGTCAAAGGAAAGGCAATTGTGATTATATGGCCGCTAAAAGCAGCCGGCGCAATAAAGTAAGCTCAAAAAAGCAACATCCAGGACTACCAGGCCCAAAGACATTGGACCTGGTAGATCTGTTTCTCTTTTTGCTTGACTCAAGGATACCCCAAACTTCTCTGCGGATTTCCGAGCCCTATTTACTCAAAAAGAGACGGGTATATGTAATGACCAAACCGGATCTTGCCGATCCCAGCACTACTCAGGAGTGGGTTGATTGGTTCAAGGCCGGAGGCGTACCCTGCTTTGCAGTTGAGAGCAATACAGGCAGGGGGATGTCAGATCTGGTGAATTTCCTTGATGGGAAGCAGGCTGACGTGGCCCGGAAAGCCCACTCAATGATCCTGATCAGGCCTTTGAGAATTATGCTGTTCGGGTTGCCGAATGTAGGCAAGTCTTCTCTTGCCAACAGGCTCCTTGGGACATCTAAAGCCCCCTTTGGCGCCAAACCGGGTTTGACCAGAGGCAGCCACTGGCTCAGAGGGCGGGGCCCACTTGAAATCCTTGATACCCCCGGAGTTATAGATACATCAAAAGTTAAGGGTGAAGTTCTACATAAACTAGCTGCTACATGGGCAGTTCGTGAGAACCAATACGATGAAGGCGAAGTGGCTATTTGGCTGGCCAGGGAAGTTTTCGACAAACAGGACCCACTGTCGCATATTACTGAATTTGGGCGTTCTAAAGGGTTAATCGGACCCGGAGGTAATGTAGATTTCAGCCGTGCCTGCAAGTCATTCATTCAAGCCTTCCGCTACGGGAACCTTGGCAGAGTCTCTATTGAGACGCCTGGCTAAAACCTAATCTGTTACTCCTGATTGTCTGCGTTTTGATAAAGGGATTTTTGAGTACACTCATAGATGGTCATGCGTGAGCCGGGAGAAGATGTTGCCGGTTTTCCCGAACTACTTGCCCGGTTAGAATTGATCGCAGGAGTGAGCGGGTATTTGAGGGAACCATTGAGGTTTTCGTTTCACCATGTGTGGAATTATGTGTTTATTCTACTGGCAGTCGGTGGTTTGGCACTATGGCGGTTTGAAGGGATCGATGGACGCCTGGGATTTGGAGCCGTGGCTGCCTGGGTAGTCCTGGGCAGGGCATTTATGCCGTGGATAATTAATGAGCATATCGGCTTTATGAACAGGTGGGTTTTCAACGACTATAAGAAGGCCCACAAGAGGTACCGTCAGGCAGTGAACAGCAGTAGGGCTACTGCCAATGGGTACTGCGCTCTTGGAAGCCTTACATACGCTGAAGGAGATATTCATGAAGCTGTGAGGCTTCTTGAAGAGGCATCTAATAGATTGCCCGTCGATATTCCGGTAAGGGTTCTTCTTGCCAGGGCGCTCATGAGAGCAGGCAGGGTAGACGAAGCTTTTGACGTTGCTCATCATTGCTTGTGTATCTCTGACACAAATCCCATGAGCCACATGATAATCGGAGATGTGCTGAAGGAAAAACAGGATCTTACTGCAGCAGCGTCTGCCTATCAGAGAGCCCTTGATCTGGTGTCACCTATCTTCCATTGCCACTTAAGCCTTGGTGAAATATACATGCAATTGGGCGAGGACGGTGAAGCAGCCAGGGAATTTGACAGGGCAGTGCAACTGGCACCTGAGAATCCCGACGGGCTCTACTGGCAGGGAATGGTGATGTGGTCAAGGGGCAACCTCTCAAAGGCCAGAGAGTTTCTCCAGACGGCTTTAGAGCGAAGGCCCATTGGCGACTACACATATCAAGTTCCCTATAAGGAAATTGTTGCAGCCCTAAGCGGCGTCAATGACGCGCTGTAATGACAAGAGGTACCCCGGTTCAGGCGCACCTGCAGGGGTACCTCTTGTGGTTGAATGCCTCTTATCGTACAAGCGTGAAAACAAGATCGGCGAGGCCAATACTGCTTACGTCCAGGTAAATGGTAGCACTGACCAGCCTGTTTCCAGAATACCCTGTAAATACTACCGGGTATTCACCTCCGACAGTTTCTAACGGGACTGACGTTGCACCTTCCCAATCCTTGCCTATTTGGGTTAGGTTCATAGACCCTCCGAGCAGGGTAACTGTCACCAAATCTATGTTAGGCGATGTCTGACAGTAGATTTTCAGGGACTGCCCGGGCGCGGCCGGATTAGGAGATATCGACGGAGTAATCCAGAGGTTATCAATCTTGATGAAATTTAGAATTATGTTCTTTGCCAGTTTGTCGAATTGTGCTGTGACCCGCACTTCCTGGGCCCCCAGCGGCAAGAATGACCCTGCTGTGATTTCCAATGTCCAGGTTCGGTTACCTTCCAGTGCAGAGAAGGGCCTTGGATTGCCATCTGCAAAACACCCTGTAACGTGTTGGGCGCCAGGGTTGGTAAAAGCAAGTACAGTTAGGGTCTC
>MTKW01006300.1_pt1 | contig 28688 bp, 28 predicted proteins | sample 1042761 | NCBI WGS metagenome assembly MTKW01 (sample SAMN06205366, study PRJNA360243) | anaerobic digester metagenome | biome: Wastewater treatment plant; feature: Anaerobic digester sludge; material: sludge; isolation source: anaerobic digester fed with sludge from wastewater treatment plant ...
AAGTTGTAAAAACAGATAACGAAGAAGCCAATATTTAACGAGACTCATTAGCTCAGCTGGTAGAGCACCTGACTCTTAATCAGGGCGTCCAGGGTTCGAATCCCTGATGGGTCACCATATTATGCGGGAGTGGCGGAATTGGCAGACGCGCTAGACTTAGGATCTAGTGTCATTAGACGTGGGGGTTCAAGTCCCTTCTCCCGCACCATAGTTTCAACATAATGGGAGAAACTCTTAGGTATTACTTAAGGGTCTGGCATAAGGGTTAAGGGATAAAAACCAAAGCCTAAAGCAAATATCCTATATTGCAAACTTTATAATGATAGAGATTGGAGTAAAGGGTTTAAGGTTTTCCATAGCCCATACCCCAAATATAATAATGAAACTCAGGTCTCGCTACACTCGCCTGAGTAAGTCATTTGTAACAAATCAAAGATTTGAACAACTGACTTAATTCCGTGACAATAGCGAAGGGGTCACACCTGTTCCCATCCCGAACACAGCAGTTAAGCCCTTCAGCGCTGATGGTACTTGGGTGGAGACGCCCTGGGAGAGTAAGTCGTTGCGGGATTATTTTTATCATAAAATATAGTGCTAGATATTATATATCCTCATTGACCGAACAAAGGGAAGGACGAAAAATCAGTGATTTTGGTCCCCTGCTTTTGGGAAAGTAAGTCGTTGGGGGATTTTTTTATTTTAAGTTTTATTCCAAAATGATATAATTGAAAAACACCAAGGCTTTTGGGGGCTGATTTATTGAAACCAATAGATTTAATAAAGGTTAAAAAAATTACTTTAAATAATATTCCCTGTTTATTGATTAGACCAGAAAATATTAAGGGAGATTTACCTACATTATTTCACTATCATGGCTGGAGTTCTAAAAAAGGAAATCATATATTTTTTGCTAAAATTATTGCTCAATTCGGTTTTCAGGTGATTTTGCCAGACTCTAAATTTCATGGGGAGCGGAATCCACTAAGTGATTATGGATTAGAAAATCTTAGAGAATATTTCTGGGAAATTGCTACCCAATCTGTTGATGAATTTCAGAATATGAAGGAGCAGGCAATAAAATTTTATAATGTAGATAGGGAATCTATTGCTGTATCAGGAAATTCTATGGGTGGATATATATCCTCCAGCATTTTTGCTCGAGATAATGAAATAAAATGCTTAGTATGTTTTATTGGAGGCTGTGCCTGGATTAAGTCTGAAGAAATTATAAGGGAGAAACTAGGGCTAGAGCTCTCTAAAAAAATAGATTTTAAGAGAGCTAAGATATATGATCCCCTTACATATAAGGAAAACTTTTATCCTCGGCCAATACTTATGTTACATGGTAGGGATGATGATGTGGTCCCACTAGAAATTCAGAGATACTTTTATAAAGTAGTGGCACCTTATTATACAAGGGATATTAAAAGACTGAGACTGGAGATTCACCAAGATATAAGACACCAGGTAGGGTTTAGGATGGTGGAATCTGCAGCTAATTTTTTAGATAGATATTTACACAAATAAAGACCTCTAGGGGTCTTTATTTGTGTATTGGTTTATCTATTGCACCATGGGCAGCTTCCATAACAATTTCTGAAAGGGTGGGATGGGGATGGATAGCCTTTGCCACATCATATACAGTACCTTCAATTTGCATGGACATAATTGCTTCAGAAATCATATCCGTGGCATGGCTTGCCATTATGTGGGTACCTAGTATTTCACCATATTGAGTTTCAGAGATAATTTTGACAAATCCTAAAGTCTCTCCTTCAGCTAAAGCCTTCCCATTTGCACTTAGGGGAAACTTGCTAACTTTCACATCATATCCTGCTGATTTTGCCTGGGTTTCTGTTAAACCTACACTGGCTATCTCAGGAAAACTATAGACACAAAATGGGATTATATCATAATTTAGAGTGCTATCTATACCCATTATATTTTCAACTGCTACAATACCTTCTGCAGAGGCTACATGGGCTAATGGAAATTTTCCATTCATATCTCCTAGGGCATAAACCCCTTGGATATTTGTTTCCAACCTATCATTTGTTTTAACAAACCCTTTATTTGTTAATTTTAAATTTAGTTCTTCCAGTCCATTTAATTGGGCTTTTACCCCAAGAGAAATAAGATATTTATCTCCCATAAAGGATTTTTCTTCTCCTTTATGGTCAATTACTATTTTATCTTTCCTTATGGATTTAATCTTAGTAGAGGTTAGGATATTTACCCCTTCTTCTATAAGGTGTTTTTCTAAAGTTTGGGCCATTTCACTTTCCAGACCACTTAAGATATGCTCAGAACGCTGTATTAGGGTGACCTTGCTACCAAGGGCATTAAACAATGTAGCAAATTCTACTGCAATAACTCCTCCCCCTATAATTATCAATTCCTGGGGGATATCTTCAAGTTCTAGTATTCCTCTACTAGTAACAGCTTTTCCTGAGGATAGAGTATCAGCTAAACCAGGAATATTTGGAAAATTTGAGGTGGAGCCAGTTGCAACAATTAAACTTTTTCCATTTATCAATTTACCATTAACTTCTATTTGATTTTTATTCTTTACTATTGCCATACCTTCAAAAAGGTCTATTTTATTTTTTCTAAATAGAACATAAACACCATTTACTAATTTATCGACAACCTCATCTTTACGTTTTACAAGGGTGGTCCAGTCAAGGGAGACCTTAGTAGTGTCAATACCCTTTATACCAAATTCCTTTCCCCGTAAGATATCTTGATAAAGTTTAGCACTTTTTAGCAGAGTCTTTGTAGGAATACAACCCCAATTAAGGCATAGCCCCCCTAATCGTTCTTTCTCTATGAGAGCCACTTTGGCTCCTAAATGAGCTGCTTTGATGGCTGCAACATAACCACCAGGACCTCCCCCTATAATGACAATATCATAGGTTTTCATTTTTTCACCTTCTTTTCTTATTTTATCCTTTTAGCAACAGGATTTCTGGATCCTCTAAAAGATCTCTTAAGGTGTTTAACAATCTAGAGCCTCCAGCTCCATCTATAAATCGATGGTCAAAGGTTAAGGAAACAGGTAATACCTTTGCCACTATTATTTCTCCATTACTTACTATTGGCTTTTCTATAATTCGACCTAAACCTAAAATAGCCATTTCAGGATAATTAATTACAGGTGTGGCAAATAAGCCCCCAACAGAGCCATAGTTAGTTATGCTAAAGGTGCTACCTCTAAGCTCATTTATTGAAATATTATTTTCTTTTGCTTTGGTAGTTATGGCTAAAATTTCTTCAGCAAGTTCCACAATACTCTTTTTATCTACATCTTTTACTACAGGAACCATTAATCCTCTGTCTGTATCAGTAGCTATTCCCATATGATAAAAATGTTTTAGCATTATTTCTTGATTTTCACTATCATAGGATGCATTAAATATGGGAAACTTTTTAAGACTATATACAAGGGCTTTAATAATAAAAGGTAGATAGGTTAAATAGATATTTTCTTGGGATAATCTCTCCTTATATTGTTTCCTGAGGGCTACTAATTCTGTAATATTAATCTCTTCCATAGCTGTAACATGGGGTATAGTAAACTTAGATATTTCCATTTGTTTAGAAATGGTTTTTCTAATATTAGTTAGCGGTATACGTTCAATATTTTCATTTTTCTCAGATTTGTATACCGGTGGAATTACTCTTGGAGCAATATCTACTTTAGGCTGATTTGTCCTTCTTTGAGCAGCTTCTTTAATATCTTTTTTCATAACACGCCCATTTGGGCCGGTACCCTTTATTGTTGTTATATCTATTGATAAGTCTTTTGCCAACTTTCTAGCTACTGGTGTTGCCAAAACTTTTTTCCTTCCAGATTTTTTGTGGACAGAGCTTTCTTGTCCTTCTGTACTAGGAGGTATTACTTCTGAAGAGGCTATTACCTCCCCAACTACACCTGCAGTCTCTTCTTCTAGCTCCACTTCCTTTTTTTCTATATTATCCTTTGAAGGGGAGGGAAGGTCTCCACTGAGATCAATAACTACAAAAACCTTTTCCACTTCAATGGTATCCCCTTCATTATATTTTAATTCTATTATCCTTCCTGATTTTGGTGAAGGAATATCTGTGGTAACCTTATCTGTTTCAACTTCTGCCAAGGGTTGACCTTCTTTTATTTCATCTCCAACATTGACTAACCACTTTAAAAGGGTTCCTTCTGCAATACCTTCTCCAATATCAGGAAAGGGAAATTCATATCTCATCACTTGACCTCCTTTAATAATTTACAATCTCTTGAATTGTTGCAGCTATACGTTCAGGAGATGGTATATAATACTGCTCTCCCCTAGGCAATGGGAATATTGTATCAAATCCCGCCAATTTTGTAGGGGGTGCTTCAAGATATAAAAAGGCTTTTTCATTAACAATAGAAACAATCTCTGATCCCACGCTAAAGGATTTAGGGGCTTCCTGTACTATTAGTATCCTACCGGTCTTTTTAACAGATTCTACAATTGTTTCTCTGTCCATTGGGGATATAGTTCTTAAGTCAATAACTTCTGGATAGATATTTTCTTTTGCAACCATTTCAACAGCTTTTTGTACATCCCTAACCATTGCACCCCAAGAAACTATAGTTATATCCTCTCCCTCTTGAACAATCTTTGCTTTTCCGATGGGCAATTCATAATCCCCTGCTGGAATTTCTTGTTTGAATGCCCTATATATCCTTTTAGGTTCTAAAAATAATATAGGATCTGGATCTCTTATAGCTGATATAAGCAGTCCTTTAGCATCATATGGGGTAGAGGGTATCACCACCTTTAATCCAGGTATATGGGCATAAATTGCCTCAGTGCTTTCAGAATGATGTTCTAAGGCTCGGATTCCACCTCCATAGGGAGCACGAATAACCATTGGCAATGTGAATCTTCCTCTAGAACGATTCCTCATTCTTGATACATGGCTAATAATTTGGTTAAAGGCTGGATAGGAAAATCCCATAAATTGTAATTCAACTACAGGTTTAAGTCCATTTATAGCCATACCTATAGCAGTTCCTACTATTGCAGATTCTGCTAATGGTGTATCAAAGGAGCGTTCTTTTCCAAATTTTTGTTGTAGGTCTACTGTTGCTCTAAATACACCACCTTCTAATCCTACATCTTCTCCATAAACTATGACTCTATCATCTAACTCCATTTCATTTATGAGGGCTTGATTTACAGCTTGCACCATATTAATCTTATTTGTCATTATTTTTTCCCCCTTCTAGAAAATCTTTGTATTCCTTAAGTTGTTCTTCAAGGATGGGTGGCATTGTTTCATAGTGATACATAAATATTTCCTCTATCTTAGTATCTGCTTTTCCTTCTATTTCTTCAAAGGTGGATGTAATTTCATTTTCCACCTCTTTTTTCATTTTCTCATCCCATTCCTTTGTCAATATACCTTTGTTTTCCAAGTAGGTTTTAAATCGTAAAATAGGATCTCTGGTCTTCCACTCTTCAACTTCTGCATCTTCCCGATATTTTGTTGGATCATCTGATGTGGTATGGGCAGCTAATCTATAGGTTATTGCCTCTATGAGGGTTGGGCCTTCGCCCCTTCTAGCCCTATCTGCCGCTTCCTTTGTTGCAACATACATTGCAAATATATCATTGCCGTCAACTTGAATTCCGGGTATCCCATAGGCAATTGCCTTTTGAGCAAGGGTTTTTGATGCTGTTTGTTCTATTCTTGGAACAGATATGGCATATTGGTTATTCTGAATAACAAATATAGTAGGAGCTTTAAATACCCCAGCAAAGTTTAGTGCTTCATGGAATTCTCCCCCAGATGTTCCTCCATCACCTGTATAGGTTAAAACAACATTATTTTCTTTTTTTATATTATTGGCCATACCTATTCCTGTGGCATGTTGTAATTGGGTGGATATGGGAACAGAAACAGGTAATACCTTTACGTCCTCAGGCATATGACTGCCCCATTCATTACCATACCAATATAAAAAAATATTTTTTAGGGGGACTCCATGGATAAGCCAAGCACCCAGTTCCCTAAAACTTGGAACTATCCAGTCTTCTTTCTCTAAAGCATATGCACTACCTATTTGTGTAGCTTCCTGGCCTATATTCGGTGCATAGGTAAGCATTCTTCCTTGTCGTTGATATGAAAGTTGTTTTTCATCCATGGTACGGGAAAGCAACATTGTTCTATATAGATATAGTAATTGATCATTAGTAAAATTGGGCATATCATCTGTATTTATTATTTTGCCCTTCTTATCCATAATCTTAAAAACCTTTTCTTCTAATGGATTATAATCTTCAAACTTCATAGTACTCCCTCCTTTATTCCCTTCTATACCCCCTAATAGTATCTTCTAACAAATAAAAAAATAGTATCCATTATGATTTAGATACTATTTTAAGGATATGCAAATATTATTATTTTTAATTTATACTAATTAAAATTCGTTGGAACAATTATAGGAAATAATATTCATATATGTATTCTTAAATTCTAAATATTCCTTATAATTATTTATATTTAAAAAACTATTTAAATGGGGATCATATTTTCTTATTGTATTACTATTGATAGTTTCTATGATATCTACTCTTGAAAAGAAATTTAGTATTTTAAAATCCCTTTTATCTAGTTGGCTTTTCATAGGGTGGAGACAATTCTTACTATAAAAAGCATGTAAAGGTTCGTAAAAACCGTCTATATAAGGAATTATAATATCTTGGTTTTTTATTTTATTTTTCATAAAGCTAATTAGTGGTATATTTAAAAGGGGCATATCACAAGCAACAGCGAAAATATAATTATTCTTTGCTGCATATAATCCTGAATATAGTCCCACTAATGAACTTCTTGTATTTAGTTCCTCGAAATCCTTTACAAATCGAACATTGTTTAACATGGGGTACTCTTCTGGATTATTGGTAACTATAATTATTTCATTAAATATAGACCTTAAAGAATTAACAACTCTTTCAATCATTGTTTCAGAACCCAGCTCTAAAAGAGCCTTATTTTTACCCATCCTCCTGCTATTGCCCCCTGCTAATATGACAGCTGAAACAGATCTTTTCCCCATATGGATTCACCATTTCCAAATACTATACTTTGTTAACTTATTCTCATTATAGCATGATTTTCACTAAAAAAGTCAATAAAAAACTTAATGATATTTTCAATATTAATTATTTTTTTAGACCGCTAATTATTATATAATCTTACTTGTTATTAAAAATATCTATTAAAAATGGTATAATATATTAACTAAGAAATAGTATAGCTGTTTTCTTAATGATGGTATTTTATATAAATATTTACCTATGTTAATTATAAAGGGAGTGAACTTTTGAAAATATCAATTACAGACCAAGCTAAGGAGTTTATTCTATCAAAAAATACTAATGAGATTACTCTTGATTTAGTAAGTGGTAGTGGATGAATGAAAAGAAGTTGTTTTCCTACTGTCAATATTGGAAAACCTAATAACTGGCCAAGTTATAAAAAAGAGATAATAGCGGATATTAATATTTATATAAACTCTGATATAGTAGAAGAACATTTGGAGATTTTTATGGAAAGATGGTTGTTTATAAAAACCTTGGATATAAGGATAATAAAGAAAAATTATTTATAAATATTTTAAAGAAGGGAATGGAAAGATTTGATTAACATGAAAAGCAAGATACAAGATGCCAGTGCCTATATAGAAGAAAAATTCCAAGAGAATATAGATATTGGCCTGATTCTTGGTTCTGGTTTAGGGGAACTAACGAAAGAATTTGAAGACCCGGTAATAATAAGTTATGCGGATATACCCTATTTACCTAGGACTACTGTTGAAGGTCATCCAGGGGAATTGGTTATAGGGAAGCTAGGGGGCAAAGTTGTTGCTGCTACCAATGGAAGACTTCACTACTATGAAGGTTTTTCTATGAAGGAAGTTACATTTCCAGTTAGGATTTTGAAGGCCCTAGGAATAAAGATGCTAATTGTTACAAATGCTTGTGGAGGAATGGATCCTAAATTATATCCTGGTGCCCTAATGTTTATAGAGGATCATATTAATTGGACCCATAATAATCCTCTTATAGGACCTAATGATGAGGAATTGGGGGATAGATTTCCTGATATGTCATCAGCCTATGATAAAGATTTAATAATCTTAGGACAGAAGGTAGGAGAAAAAGTAGGTATTAAGACTGAGAAAGGAGTCTATGTAGGAATTAGCGGACCAAACTATGTGACAAAGGCAGAATTAAGAATGTTGCGCCTACTGGGTGGTGATGCTGTAGGAATGTCAACAGTGCCGGAGGTGATAGTAGCAAGACACAGCAATCTACCAGTTCTTGGTATTTCCTGTGTTACTGATATGGCTATTGCTGATGACCTTATATCTATTGACCATGACGAGGTTTTAAAGGTGGCAGAGGAAACAAGTCCAAAATTTATAAAGCTGGTAAAAGGAATTATTGATGAGGTGGAATTGTAGTGAGGATATACGATATTATATTAAAAAAGAGAGAGGGGAATATCCTTACAAAAGAAGAGATAGAGTATTTTGTGGAGGGATATACCCAGGGGATAATTCCTGATTATCAAGCTTCTGCCTTTATGATGGCCCTTTATTTTCAAAAGATGAATAGGGAAGAAACAGTTTTTTTAACAAAAGCTATGGTAAATTCTGGAGATATTTTAGATTTGTCTTCTATAAAGGGAAGAAAAGTAGATAAACATAGCACAGGTGGAGTGGGGGATACCACCACTCTTGTTGTAGCTCCTTTGGTTGCTGCAGCGGGGGTACCAGTCGCTAAAATGTCTGGAAGGGGATTAGGCCATACCGGGGGTACTATAGATAAATTAGAATCCTTTAGGGGATTTAGGGCTGAAATATCTAAGGAGGAGTTTATTAGAAATGTAAAAACCTCTAAAATCTCTATTGCTTCACAAACCGGTAATTTAGCACCTGCCGATAAGAAACTTTATGCCCTTAGAGACGTTACTGCTACAGTAGATAATCTCTCTCTTATTGCAGCAAGCATTATGAGCAAAAAGCTTGCAGCAGGTGCTGATGCTATTGTTCTAGATGTAAAAACTGGCAGGGGAGCCTTTATGAAAAATATAAAGGACTCCATTGATTTAGCAAGGACCATGGTGGAGATTGGAAATGGATTAGGGAAAGAGACCATTGCTATAATATCAAATATGGATCAGCCTCTAGGCAGAACGGTGGGGAATGCAATGGAGGTGGCAGAGGCAATAAACACCCTAAAGGGAAATGGACCAGCAGACCTTTTTGAATTATCCATGGCTATAGCAACCCAGATGTTGATATTGGCAAAACTAGTAGAAGGAGAAAGGGAGGCTAGAGAAAAGTTAGAAAGGGTTATTAAAGATGGTAGTGCTTTGGAAAAGTTTAGGGAGCTAATAATTGCCCAAGGGGGAGATGCTAGAGCAATAAAGCAACCTGAATTACTACCTCAGGCCAAATATATTATTGACCTAAAATCACCTCAAGATGGCTTTATTAAAGAGATTAAAGCAGATGAAGTAGGATTAACTGCATTAATGTTAGGAGCAGGAAGGGATAGAAAAGATAGTAAGATAGATTTGGAAGTGGGAATTTATCTTTGTAAAAAGGTAGGAGAAGAGGTGAAAAAGGGTGAAGTTATAGCTAAGATTCATAGTAATAATAAGGGGATAGAAAATATTATATCTCGCTTAATGAATAGTTTTGTCTTTACTAATGATAAAATTTATCCACCTAAATTGATATATGGTATAGTGAGAAAAGATGGAATAGAATATAAATAAAAAAGAATATAATAATAAAACTCCTATGAATATTATTTAATATGTGTAGGAGTTTTTTATTAAACACCTAATATTGTATTGTATATATGTGGAAAGGTTATTATAATTTAGTCATAAGAAATCTTATAAAAGGGGAGGTTATATTATTGAAAGTTAAAAAAAGGGATGGGAGGATTCAGACATTTAATTTGGAGAAAATAAAATTGTCAATACAAAATGCCTCTGATGATATGAGGATGCCTTTAAATGAATCAGATGTATATAGTATTATTCAGGCAATAAATACAAAAATATTTAAAAAAGGTCAAGACATTATAGAATGTAACGAAATTCATGGGGATGTAATTTTAACCCTAAAAGAGTTTGGATTTAACAAACTTGCTAAATTTTATGATGAAGGTAAGAAACTTGTGGGGAATTAATCTTATTTTTTTCTAGCTTATATACTTATAAAGATTAATAATTATTTAATGAAAGTTGACAATTTTGTAGAATTTTTTGGTTCAATCAAATGCAGTATAAAGACAATTTTTACTAGGGTAATATCCAAACAAGATATGGTAATAAGTATAGTAAAACCCATACCAGTCTGTATTGGTTTTACTATGTTAGGTGGTGTGGGGAATATATATTTGGCCACAAATATTTTGGATAATAATTAAGCAATTTCTTTGACAAAAGGTTAACGGAATGATAAAATTTAGAAAATAAACAATAATTTAACGAATAAGGGGAGGTCTGAAAATTGTTAAGGAAGTTTTTGGGTTTTGCTGCTTTTATTGCAACGGGGATGGGCCTTATAATCATTTCTTTTATCCAATCTAGCAATATGTTAAGTAAAGCTTTGCTAGCTATTTTGACAATTTTCTATATAGTTGGACTTAGTATACATTTCAAGGAATTACAAGAGGGGGGGAATTAAATTGAATATTAAGGTAAACAACAGAAATATGGTTATTTTATCTATAATGAGTGTGGCAATTACCTGGTTATTAAATCATGAAGTTGGCTATGGCGCTGTTGTTTCAAACGGGGTTGTTGGTGTCATAGGTGCTATATTGCTTCCTGGTCCCCTAGCAGGTGCAGTTTTCACCTCCTCCTTTGTAGGAATGTCTGGCTTGAATGTAATACCCTCATTAACATGGGCTGTTGTGGGTGGAGCAGTTGTTGGAGTTGTAATCGTTCTAACAAAAGAGATATATGTGGGCATTGGTGGCAAAGGGGGCACCACTGCTGCAACATCTGCACTAATCACTAAGGCAATTATTAGTATATTTAATTAATTATAGGGGGTTATAATATGGACAATATTGCAATATTGATAGCAGGTATTATAGGTTCAGTAGGGTCCTATTGGATAAGCCTATATTTAAATAAAGGTGCAACAATGGGTGCAGCATTAATGACCTTATTATCAGGATTAGTTTTTCCCAATTTGCCATTTATTGAACCAGCTCTAGGGGCTACCTTGGCTGTAGTATCCACAACTGGTGCTTATGCAGGAATGATATCTAAGAAAAATGTGCCTAATATAGTGGAAATGGTAGTAATTGGGGTATTTGTTGGGACAATTTCAATTTTAGCGATGACTACATATTCTGGAGTAGGTGGGAAACTAGGTACTATGGCTGCCATATCCTGTTTGGCTTGGTTGGGCATTAAGAAGGTATTTAAGATTGGTGCTGTGGGAAAGAAGGAAGAAGAGAAAGCATAATAAAATAATTATCCAATATCTAATAAAAAATAGTAAAAGGGGGATAAAAATGATAAGTCTTACCATAGATGGTAAAAAGGCAACAGTTAAGAAAGGCACAACAATCCTGGAAGCAGCAAAAAGTATTGGAATAAAGATTCCAACACTTTGCTATGATCCTAGAATAGTTCCTCATGGAACCTGTAGGATGTGCGTGGTAGAGTTGGAAGGATCTAATAAACTTGCAACTTCTTGTTCTACACCTGCAGCTGATGGGATGGTAGTCTTCACAGAAACAAAGAAGACTACTGAGGCCCGAAGGACAGTCTTGGATCTACTATTATCAAATCATCCATTAGATTGCTTGACCTGCGAAAAGGCAGGTGATTGTGAACTTCAAGATCTATGCTATAAATACGATGTTAAAGAAAGTTCCTTCCAAGGTGAAAAATTAACTGCTGAAATAGATAGAACAAACCAATTTTATGAAAGGGACCCAAATAAATGTATTCTTTGTGGTAAATGTGTTTATGTATGTGCACAATTACAATGTACCAATGCTATTGGTTTTTCACAGAGGGGTTTCAGAACACATATTGCAATTCCCTTTGAGCAAGATTTAGATGCTTCTTTATGTGTATCTTGTGGAAACTGTGTTTCTGCTTGTCCTACAGGAGCTTTGATACCCAAGAGAAAAGAAAAATTCAGATATTGGGAAACTGATACTACTAGAACAACCTGTTCCTATTGTGGTGTAGGTTGTCAAATGGATTTATTGACTAAGGACAATAAGGTAGTAGAAATCAAACCTGCTATGGGCACTCCTAATGAGGGGCTTTTATGTGTAAAAGGTAAATTCGCCTATAATTTTGTAAACCATGATAGTAGATTAAAANNTATAGTTGAGAAAATAAATGATGTTAAAAAGAACTATGGACCAGATGCAATCGCAGGTTTATCATCTGCAAGATGTACAAATGAAGAGAATTATCTAATGCAAAAACTTATGAGGGCAGTGATTGGGACCAATAATATTGATCACTGTGCCCGTCTCTGACATTCCTCTACAGTTGCAGGTCTTGCAACAACTTTTGGTAGTGGAGCAATGACAAATAGTATAGCAGAAGTGAAAGATGCGGATGTTATATTTATTACTGGTACAAATACCACTGAAAATCATCCAGTTATAGGTGCGATGGTAAAACAGGCTGTAAATAAGGGTACAAAGATAATTGTGGCTGATCCAAGGGAAATAGAGCTGGCAAATTATGCAGAAGTATATCTACCATTAAAGCCAGGTACCAATATTGCTTTATTAAATGCCATGATGAATGTAATTATAAATGAAGGGCTACAAGATGAAGAGTACATTAAAGAACGAACTGAAAACTATGAGGAAATGAAGAAAATAGTAATGGAATATACTCCAGAAAAAGCTGGAGAAATATGCGAAGTGGACCCTGAAGATATTAGAAAGGCTGCAAGATTGTATGCTAAGGCAGATAAAGGAAGCATTTTGTATGCAATGGGTATAACTCAACATAGTACAGGAACTAATAATGTAATGTCGGTAGCAAACCTTGCAATGCTTTGTGGTAATGTTGGGAAAGAAAGTACAGGAGTAAATCCCCTTAGAGGTCAAAACAATGTTCAGGGAGCTTGTGATATGGGTGCCCTTCCTGGAGATTTACCTGGCTATCAAAAGGTAAATAACCCAGATGTGATTGAAAAGTTTAATAAGGCGTGGGGGGTAGAACTTTCTATAAATCCAGGTTTAACTATTCCAGAAATATTAAACCATGCCCATGAGGGAGATGTAAAACTCATATATATTATGGGTGAAAATCCAATGGTGTCTGACCCAGATACAGCACATGTAAAGGAATCTTTGGAAAACTTAGATTTCCTAATAGTTCAGGATATCTTCCTAACAGAGACAGCAGAACTGGCAGATTTAGTATTACCAGCATCCACCTTTGCAGAAAAGGACGGTGTATTTACTAATACTGAAAGAAGAGTTCAAAGGGTAAGAAAAGCTATAGAACCAATTGGCCAATCAAAACCTGACTGGATTATTCTTATGGAAGTTATGAATAGACTGGGATATAACAAAACCTATAATAGTCCTAAGGAAATTTTTGAGGAAATAGCAAGTGTTACTCCATCATATGGTGGGCTAAGTTATGAGAGGATAGAGGAAGAAGGTATTCAATGGCCTTGTCCTACTCAGGACCATCCTGGAACGAGGTTCCTTCATAAAGATAAATTTGCTAGGGGTAAAGGGCAATTCCAGGCAATTGATTATGTTCCTTCAGTAGAACTACCTGATGAAGAATACCCATTAGTACTTACAACTGGTCGCATACTATATCAATACCATACTAGAACAATGACAGATAAGACTGAAGGTTTAACAAATATAGCTCCAGAAAGCTTTATTGAAATGAATCCTGCTCTTGCTAAGGAATTAAAGGTGGAAGACGGGGAAATGGTAAGAGTATCCTCCAGAAGGGGAGAAATACTAACAAGAGCTAAAGTCACTGATACTATATCAAATAATGTAGTATTCATACCCTTCCACTATGCTGAAGGGGCTGCCAATGTACTTACCAATGCAAAAGCCCTGGATACAAAATCAAAAATACCTGAATTTAAGGTTTGTGCGGTAAAGGTTGATAAAATTTCATAGAAATTATATGGAAGCTAGGGGAGGCAAGGGAGAGTGTCCTTGCTTCCTTTTTTCTATCTTACAAAATGATTACATCAATAGGGGGATAAAAGTGGAACAAAAAAAACAACTTCTGATAAATAGGGTGAAAAACAATAAAAATGAATTGTTAGAGGATAGTATTATTGTAGAATATCCTTTAACTATTTTTCTTAATAATAATGAATTTGTAACATTATTATGTTCACCTACTGGTTTAGAATATCTTATTATAGGTTTTTTAATATCAGAGGGGATTATTCGAAATAAGGAAGAAATAGAAAATATAAAAATAGATGAAGAAAAAGGTCATGCTTATATTGATATTAAAGATAAAACCTTATTTGCTGAAAAACTCTTTGGAAAGAGAACTATTACCACAGGATGTGGTAAAGGTACAGTGTTTTATAATGTATTAGATTCTTTAGGAACAAAATCTATAAAAAATAATTTTAAAATAGGAGCTAATATGGTATTAGATTTTTCACGACAATTAAATCAGGATTCCATATTATTTTTAGAAACTGGAGGGGTCCATAGCTGTGCTTTATGCGATAATGATGAGATAATATTATTTCATGAAGATGTGGGTAGGCATAATGCATTAGATAAGATTATTGGAGAAGCTCTTTTACGGGATATAAAATTAGAGGATAAGATTCTTATAACTAGTGGCAGAATATCTTCAGAAATGATAATAAAGACTACTAAAAATGGAATACCTATTGTAGTATCTAGATCCGCCCCTACTGATTTAGCAGTTAAGATTGCCAAACAATTTAATGTAACCCTTATAGGCTTTGCCAGAGGAAACAGGATGAATATATATAATGGGATAAATAGAATAACAATGTAGAAATAGCTAATTAGAATAATAATTTTATTATATATAAAGAAGGAAATTTATTAATAGATATAGAATAAGTATTTAAATATCCATATGATATGGAGGGTGAAGTGAAAAGCTATATATTTTTAAGAATATTAAGGTGGGAAATGCATGATAGCTTATATAACTATGCATACCTGCCTAGATGAACTTTTTGTTTACAGAATATTAGGTAAATTCTTTATTGAATATATAGCATAATATCACTATATTTTATTATAAAAGTGTTAGGAGGTGAAAAAAATGTATAAGGTGGATTTAAACAGCGATATAGGTGAGAGTTTTGGTGCCTATAAATTAGGATTAGACCAAGAAATTGTTAAACATGTTTCTTCAGTAAATATTGCCTGTGGCTGGCATGCAGGGGACCCATTAGTAATGGAAAAAACAGTAGGATATGCTGTGGAACACAAAGTTGCCATTGGCGCCCACCCTGGATTTCCAGATCTACTAGGATTTGGTAGAAGAAATATGGCGGTTTCACCTGCAGAAACAAAGGCCTATGTAAAATACCAAATAGGAGCCCTATGGGCATTTACTGAAAGCAAGGGCGTAAAATTACAACATGTTAAACCTCATGGAGCATTATATAATATGGCAGCTAAAGATAAAATTTTGGCCAAAGCTATAGCAGAGGCTATCTTTGAGGTAGATGAGGAATTGATTTTGGTTGGACTTGCAAATAGCGAATTAATTAAAGCCGGTGAGAAAATAGGACTTAAGGTGGCTAATGAAGTATTTGCAGATAGGGCATATAATCCAGATGGCACTTTAGTTTCTCGAACAAAAGAAGGGGCAGTTATTCATGATGCGGACCTAGCTATTTCCCGTGTAGTAAGAATGGTGAAAGAAGGCAAGGTAGAGGCAATTACAGGGGAAGATGTAGAAATACGGGCAGACTCCATTTGTGTACATGGGGATAACCCCGAGGCAGTAGGATTTGTTGAAGTTATAAGAAAAACTCTTGAAAGCCAGAATGTTCAAGTGTTATCTATAAAAGATTTCATTAAATAAAAATACATTAAGGGGAGTGTGTTTATGTCTGAAAAAGAAAAAACTAAAAAGAAAAACCTAAGTGTTTTAATGGGGGCAGCCTTTCTTATGGCTACTTCTGCAATAGGACCTGGATTTTTGACCCAAAGTGCAACCTTTACTGAAACATATGGGGCAAGTTTTGCATTCGTCATCTTAGTTACAATTATTTTAACCCTTATAGTCCAAATCAATATATGGAGGATTATTGGTGTGTCCGGTATGAGGGGACAGGATATCGCCAATAAGATTCTTCCAGGATTGGGATATTTTGTTGCTGCATTAGTAGCCTTAGGGGGACTCGCTTTTAATATTGGGAATATCGGTGGAGCTGCCCTAGGGTTAAATGTACTTTTTGGAATTGATGTGAGATTTGGTGCAATACTTGGTGGGGCTATAGGTATTGCTGTGTTTGTATCAAAGGATTCGGGACCAATTATAGATAAACTTACAAGATATTTAGGAATATTAATGTTAGTACTTATTGGCTATGTGGCTATTGCCAATACACCACCAATTGGAGAAGTATTAGTAAAAAGTGTGGCACCAGATAATCCAAGGACCTTGATATTCCCCATAATCACCCTTTTAGGTGGAACTGTTGGTGGATACATTACATTCTCAGGGGGCCATAGGCTTATTGATGCTGGCATCACTGGTAAAGAAAACTTAAATGAAATCACTAATAGTTCTTTAATGGGTATTGGTGTGGCATCTATAGTAAGGATATTTTTATTCTTAGCTATTTTAGGGGTAGTTTCTAGAGGAATGGCTCTTGAAGCCACAAACCCAGCTGCTTCAGCTTTCTTACTGGGATCAGGAAATATAGGCTATAAACTATTTGGTATAGTTTTATTTTCTGCTGCCATTACTTCTGTTATTGGAGCTGCTTTTACCTCGGTTTCTTTTTTAAAGACATTAAATAAGACAATTGATAAATACGAAAACTATTTTATTATTGGTTTTATAGCTACTTCCTCTGCAATAATGGCATTTATTGGTCAACCTGCTACACTATTGGTATTAGCAGGATCCTTAAATGGATTAATCCTTCCAATTACTTTAGGCTCTATGCTATTAGCTTCTAGAAGAAAGGATATTGTAGGTGAATACAATCACCCAACCTGGCTAATAGTACTAGGGATTATTACAGTAATCTTAACAGCCTATGGTGGTTGGGCATCACTGAAAAATATTACTAATTTATTTGGATAAAACATAAAATTAAATAATTATTATGGGTCATAGTACCCATAATAATTATTTAGATGATGTTACTTTTTTAGAGAAGTTATATCTCTATTTTAGAATGGAGGAGACCTTATGTATGAGGAAACAAAATATTTGACAGCTGGAGATAAGGCTCTTAATATGGAATTTGGTAATAGTATTTCTGTTGAAATAAACAATAAAATCAGATCTATGACAGAGGCCATAGGGACACAAAATATTAAGGGAATAGTTGAATTAGTGCCTACCTATCGTTCATTGATGATTCATTATGACCCTTTAAAAACTACTTATCAAGAATTAGTAGAAAGTTTAAGGCAACTTGAAGACAAACTGGAAAGCATTCAACTACCAGCACCAGAAGTAATTGAAATTCCCACCCTGTATGGAGGGGATTATGGGCCAGATATTGAAAATGTGGCAAACCACAATGGACTCTCTATAGAAGAAGTAATCAATATTCATACATCCAATGAATATTTAATATATATGCTAGGCTTTACTCCAGGTTTTCCATACTTGGGGGGAATGGATACAAGAATTGCTACTCCAAGACTGGGGACACCAAGGACCAAAATAAGTGGAGGTTCTGTAGGAATAGCTGGAAGCCAAACGGGAATCTATCCAATAGATAGCCCGGGTGGTTGGCAATTAATAGGGAATACTCCCTTACCACTATATGATCCCAAAAGGGAAAATCCAATATTACTAAAGGCAGGAAATTACATAAAATTCAAAAGCATAGATGAAAAAGAGTATATGGAAATAAAAGAAAAACTTAAAACAGGTGACTATCAATATAATATCTATCCTAAAGTAGAGGAGGGTGATATTGATGGGTCAAATTAAAATTAATAAGCCAGGATTATTAACCACTGTCCAAGATTTAGGAAGATATGGATATCAACAATTCGGAGTTTCTGTTTCAGGAGCTATGGACCATGTATCTGCCAGGATAGCAAATATTTTGGTGGGAAATGATGAAAATGAAGGGTTATTAGAGGTAACAATGTTAGGACCAGAGATAGAGTTTATGGACCCAATTGTTATCGCTATTACCGGTGGAGACTTATTACCTTTATTAAATGGTCAAATAATAAAAATGAATAAAAGCATTTTAGTAAACAACGGGGATATATTATCCTTTAACGGTATAAAAAGTGGGTGTAGAAGCTATATAGCCTTTGCTGGGGGAATAGAGGTTTCAGAATTAATGGGTAGTAAATCCACCTTTACCAGGGGAAGTATTGGTGGCTTTCAAGGTAGGGCATTGAAACAGGGGGATATACTTACTATTGCAGAGCCCAGTAAGCCCCTAAACTCATTAATAGGGAAGGAAGTTAAAAAGAGTCTATATGAATATAGTAGCAAGATAGAATTAAGGGTTATTATGGGGCCTCAGGATGATGCCTTTACAGAAAAAGGAATAGAAACATTTTTCAATAGTGAGTATAAAGTTACCAATCAATGTGATAGGATGGGATATCGCTTAGAAGGAGAAAAGGTGGAACATAAAGATGGAGGAGATATTATATCAGATGGTATTGCCATGGGCGCAGTTCAAGTGCCTAGTCATGGAAATCCTGTTATTATGATGGCAGACCGTCAAACTACTGGGGGATATACTAAAATTGGTAATGTTATAAATGTTGATTTACCGAAGATAGCCCAAGCTAAGCCAGGAGATACTATCATTTTTAAGAAAGTAGAGCTAGAGGAGGCCCATAGACTTCTAAATGAATTAGAAAACAATATTGACATAATAAAGGAAGAAGTAATAAAGGAAATAGAAGTTGTAAGGACATTAAACTATAAACTTAAAGTGAATGGTGTAGAATATAATGTCCAGGTAGAAGAAATAAAAAGCTAAGAGTACGATTGGTTTTATATTAAAAATAAATCACTAATATTTAGTGATTTATTTTTTTGTAGAAGAGTCCTGCTTTTTACCAATGTTAACCCCCTATATGGCAAATGAAAGCCATATAATGGAATATATAAGCTTTAATATCTATATAAAAATCTAAGTATAATCTAATAAATAAATATATTATCCTCCTTAATTCTACATTCCAAAATAAAAAGTTCATATGTTATAATTAAGATAAACAAAGATATATAAAAACATCACACTAGGGATGGGTGTAAAGTGGCAGTTATTACAGGTCTAATTAAGCAAAAAAGAAATGAAGATTATTATAATATATTTATTGATGGAAGTTTTGCCTTTAGTATTCATAAAGAATTAATCCTACTTCATAACATAAAAGAAGGAGAAGAAATAGACTTAAATGAGATAGGCAAAATAATAAAAGAAGATAATAAAAAAAGGGCATTTAACCATGGACTATATTATTTATCCTTTAGAAGGAGAACTCAAAATGAAATTGAGAAATATTTTGAGAAAAAGAATTATTCACAGGATGTAATTGAAGAGGTTATAAATAAGTTAATAGATTATAGGATGATAGATGACCAAGACTATGTAAAGACTTTTATATCAGATAAAATAGGTGGAAATCCTATTGGGCGAAAAAAGATACTATATGAACTTCAAAGAAAAGGCATTAGCCAAGAATTATTATTAAACATAGACCAATGGTATTCTGAAGAGGAAGAATACAAACAGGCCAAGAGATTAATAGAAAAATATAATAGGAAGTACGAAAAATCACCTATTAGGGAAAGAACTCAAAAAATATATATGGCTGGCCAGAGAAGGGGCTTTTCCTGGGAAATATTTAGAAAAGCTATAGATGAATGCATTCAAATAGAAGAAACATATGAAGATGCATATAGTATTGATATTAATCAGGCTATATTTTTGGCACAAAAATATAAAACAAGATATGAGAAAAGGGGTTTTAAAGGATATATCCTGAAGCAAAAAATAGGACAAGCTTTACAAAATAAAGGATATAGATGGGAAGATATCCAGGAGATTTTATCAAAGATAATAGAAGAATAAAATATTGTAATTTAATTTACCTAGTTTGCCAAGAAAGTAACTTAAATATATAATCATAGCAATGGTTTAGAAAAGGGGAGTTGATTAAATGAAAGATAAGTGGACAAGAGATATAAATTATTTAAGGATCTCTATTACTGATAGATGTAATCTAAGATGTTTTTATTGTATGCCTGAGGAAGGTATTCAAAAGCTTAACCATGATGATATATTGACCTTTGAACAGCTCTATCCTATTGTAGAGGTGGCAGTGGAATTAGGAATAAGTAAAATACGAATTACCGGGGGAGAACCCCTTGTTAGGAAAGGTATAGTCAATTTTATAGAAAAAATATCAAAACTTTCAGGATTGAAAGATATTGCTATGACAACAAATGGTATTCTACTAGAAAGATATGCCCAGGAGTTAAAGGAGGCAGGACTTCATAGACTAAATATAAGTCTAGATACATTGAAGGAAGACCGTTATAAAATGATTACCCGATGGGGAGAATTGAACCAAGTATTAAGAGGTATTGAAGCCACAGAAAAAGCTGGTTTGTCCCCAATAAAAATCAATGTAGTTGCTATGAGAGGTATAAATGATGATGAGATTGAAGATTTTGCAAGACTCACTAAGGAAAAACCCTATCATGTAAGATTTATAGAATTAATGCCTATGGGAGAGGCAGAGGAAATAGAAGGGGAAAGATTTATTACCAATGAGGAAATTTTGAATAGGCTGCCAGATCTTATTCCTCTTATAAATGAAGATGGTTCTGGGCCAGCTAAATACTATAAATTGCCAAATTCTAAGGGTAGTATAGGATTTATTAGTCCTATGTCCAATCACTTTTGTAAAAGTTGCAATAGAATAAGGCTAACTGCAGACGGAAAAATAAAACCCTGTTTACATTCAAATTTTGAAATAGATTTAAAGCTTGCAAAGACAAAAGAAGAGATAAGAAACATACTTCAGAAGGGGATTTTACTAAAACCAGAAAGACATTATTTAAAGGAAGGCAGCGAATCCAGTATTAGAGGTATGAATCAAATAGGAGGATAAAGGAGGTCACAAAGTGGCAAAGGTTGTTGCTATTAATATAAGTGAAAAAAAGGGTACTATTAAAAATCCCATAGATGAAGGCAATTTTATAAAAGAATTAGGTTTAGAAGGTGATGCCCATGGGGGAAACTGGCATAGGATGGTTAGCTTATTGGCTCAAGAAAGTATAGATAAGATGATAAAAGCAGGGGTGGACAATTTAAAGCCGGGAATGTTTGCTGAAAATATCACCACAGAAGGGATAGAACTTCATAAACTGCCTATAGGAACAAAACTAAAGATAGGAGATACTATACAAGAAGTTACACAAATTGGAAAGGAATGCCACACAGGATGCGCTATTAAGACACAAGTAGGAAAATGTATAATGCCTAGGGAAGGAATTTTTACTAAGATAATTAAGGAAGGGAAAGTACGTCCTGGGGATATTATAGAACTAATTAATGATAATTAAGAATAGAGTATGCTTATATGATAGGATTTTAAATTTTATTAAAAAGCATTTTATTTTATGAATTAAGGCTGGATATCCATAACCAATATTNNAACAGGTTCTTTTATTTTTATACAAATAAAAGAACTCTTCCGAGTTCTTTTATCTACATATTGTAGGCTCTTTCGAGCGATGTGAATAAATTTTTGTTTGAACTTGTAGTGTAATAGCTTATGGTTATTAAGCTAATTTTATTATAATCTAAAAAGGAGGGAAAAGCAAGTGGCAAAGCAAGATTATTATCTTGGTTTAGATTTAGGGACAAGCTCAGTTGGCTGGGCTGTAACAGATGAGAAATATAAACTGCAAAGATTTAATAAGAAAGATATGTGGGGATCTAGAATATTTGATGAAGCGCAAACCGCTAGTGTTAGAAGAGTTAATCGAAGTTCTAGAAGACGAAATCAGCGTCAAAAAAAACGTATTGAAATTCTACAAGAATTATTTGCAGATGAAATGCAAAAAATAGATCCGACATTTTTTCTGCGATTAAAGGAAAGCAAGTTTCATTTTAGTGATAAGAAAGTTCCAGAAAAATATATTTTATTTAATGATAAGAAATTTTCTGATAAGGACTATTATAAACTATATCCAACAATATATCATTTGCGTAGTGACCTAATTAATGATGAAGGAAAGAAAGATTTAAGATTAGTATATTTGGGACTTCATCACATTTTAAAATATAGAGGTCACTTTTTATTTGAAGGACAAGATTTTACAATTAATGAAGCATTTGAATCTATTTTTTCTAAACTATCAAATTATCTTTCAGAGAAGTTTCAATTTAATATACCATTGGAAATTTATAAAGATATTAAGAATATAATATTAGATAAAAATCTTACATTAAGAGATAAAGTCCAAAACCTTGCTGTAGCTTGTGATACTAATAATCCTCAATATAAGAATATTCTTTCTGTTATGATAGGAGGAAAAAGAAAGTTATCAGTATTATTTAACAATCCAGAATACGACAATGCTGAGAAAAGAGATATTGACTTTAGAGTATCCTCATTTAATGAAGAACGTGAGGTTTATGAACAGATTTTAAATGAAGATATTTTATTGTTAGATTATTTAAAATCTGTTTATGACTGGATGATTCTTTCAGAGATCTTAAAATCTAATACTTATTTTTCAGAAGCCCAGGTAGACGTTTACCAACAACATAGTGAAGATTTAAAAGATTTAAAGTATCTAATAAAGAATTATGGTAAAAAAGGTGATATGAAAGAATGTTTCAATGATCCAAAAGTAGAACGTAATTATGTATCATATATAAAATCTACCTTAGCAAATGGTCGACATAAGGCTAAAAAAATTTGCAACCAGGAAGAAACAAATAAATTTTTTATGGAAAAAGTCAAAAATTTTCAAGTTAGTGACAAGGATAAGGAGATATACCTCAGAATTATTTCAAGGCTTGAAGAGAAAATTGCCTTACCTAAATTAAGAAATACTGATAATAGTGTAATTCCTTATCAAATTCACAAACAGGAGTTAGATAAGATTTTATATAATGCTTCAAAACATTATGACTTTTTAAATAGAGTAGATGAAACGGGATTTTCAATTAGTGAAAAGATTAAAAAAACAATGACTTTTAAAATTCCTTATTATATTGGCCCATTAAACACATTTCATTCAGAATATAATGGTGGACATGGTAATGCTTGGATGGTAAAGAAACTAAATATACCAATAACACCTTGGAATTTTGAAAGTGTTGTTGATGAAGAGAAATCTTCTGAAAGATTTATACGAAGAATGACTAATAAGTGCACATACATATTTGGAGCTGATGTGATACCAGAACAATCACTATTATATGAGAAGTTTAAAGTACTAAATGAGTTAAATAATTTAAAACTAAATGGGAAACCCATAACAGTAGAATTGAAACATAAAATATTTATAGAACTTTTTCAAAACTATAAAAAGGTGACACAAAAAATATTATGTTCATATTTAAAAAAGATAGGCTACTTTTATGGAGAAAATATTGTAATATCAGGAATTGATGGTGATTTTAAATCTTCATTAAATTCATATCTTTTCTTTAAAGAAATGCTAGGGGAAAATATAAACTTTGAGCCTTATAATTCTATGGTAGAAAAAATCATTTTTTGGAAGAGCATTTTTGATTCAGGAGGGAAGTTAGTTCGGAAGAAAATTAAAGAAAATTATGGAGAGTATTTTAATGATAGGCAAATTTCAGATATTTCCAACATAAATTTTAAGGGCTGGGGTAGGTTCTCAACAGAATTATTAACTGGGATTAGTGGTATCAGTTATGAAACAGGTGAACAATTTACAAGCATTATTGATGCCCTAGAAAAGACGAATGATAATCTAATGGAGTTATTAAGTTCAAAATATACATTTAAGGAAGGCATAGAAAAATATAATGATGTTGAGGAAACCTTTGATAAGATTTCTTATGAAAATATAATGAAAGATGTTTATTTATCACCAGCTGTAAAAAGGACTGTGTGGCAAGCAATAACCATATGCGAGGAAATTAAAAAAATTAGGAAAGCTCCTCCTAAGAGAATTTTTATTGAGATGACAAGAAATCCTGATTCTAAAAAGGAAAGGAAAGATTCTAGAAGAGATGATTTAATAAAATTATATAAGGCTTGTAAAGATGATGTGTCAAAATTTATTAAGGAACTTGAAAGTTATGAAGATAGAAATTTAAGAGCAAAAGCACTTTACTTATACTATACTCAAAAAGGGAAATGTATGTATACAGGTGAATCTATAGATTTAAGTTTTATATTAAATAAAAAAGATAGTGTTGCCTCCCTATACGATATAGATCATATATACCCTCGTTCTATTACTAAAGATGACAGCTTAGATAATTTGGTTTTAGTAAAAAAGAATATAAATATTGAGCTATCTGATACTTATCCATTAGACATAAGTATCCAAAATAAAATGTTTTCATTTTGGAAAGAATTAAAGGAACAAGGATTTATTAGTTCTAATAAATTCTATAGATTGATTAGAAAAGATGCATTAACAATAGAAGAGCTAGCAGGTTTTATCAATAGGCAATTAGTTGAGACAAGTCAAGCAGCAAAAACCACAGCAGATATTCTTAAAAAATTATACCCTAGCACAGAAATTATATACACCAAGGCAAAAGTAGTTAATGATTTTAGACAAAAATTTGATTTATTAAAATGTAGGGAGTTAAATAATTTTCATCATGCACATGATGCATATTTAAATATCATTGCAGGGAATTCCTATCATACAAAATTCACAACAAACCCTTATAATTATATAAAAACTCAAAAAGATAAAGGCCGTCAAAGATTTTACAACCTTGAAAAGTTTTTCGAAAAAAGAGTTGGAAAAGGTGGCTATATAGCATGGGATAAAGAAGTTCATTTACCATTTGTGATTAAAACATTGGAAAGACCAACTGTAAATGTAGTACGAATGCCAATTACCCAAAAAGGCGAGCTGTTTGATGCAACATTAGAAAGAAAAACCAATGAGCAAAAGCTTTTAGCTCCGATAAAGGGTAGTGATGAGAGGTACAAGGATTTTAGTAAATATGGGGGCTATAAAAAGCTAAAAGGAGCCTATTTTTTTGCTGTTGAGCATACTGTAAAAAACAAAAGAATACGTACATTAGAGCAACTTTATCTTATATATATAGACAAGGTTAATACTATTAAGGACTTAGAAAGGTATTGTATAGATATCCTAGGCTTAATTGATCCAAAAATAATTCATAGCAAAATAAAATTTGGAAGCAAACTTTTTTGGGATGGATTTCCTTTATATATTCAATCTAGATCAGGTAATAGCATATGGTTTTCTGTAGCAAAAGAGATAGTTTTAGATAAAAAGTCTACTGAAATTTATCGAAAGTTAGTAAAAGAGGCAAGAGGAATGGAAGGCAAGAAGGAAGTAAAAATATTAATTCCAGATGTTGAACTAGTTAGTTTATATGATGAATATTTAAAACTCTTAAAAGAAGGTGAGTATAAAGAAAGGCCTAATAACCCAAAGAAAATTATAGAGGAAGGTAGGGAAAGATTTATTCATCTAACTTCCAAAGAAAAAATAAGTGTTTTATTGGAAATCCATAAAGTTTTTGGGAGAGAAAGTTTAAGTGGAGTTAATTTAAAGCTAATAGGTGGAAAAAGTAAAAGTGCAGTGGCTACCAAGGGAAAAGATTTTTCTAAAAGTAATGTAATAATAATTAATGAATCTCCTACTGGCTTATATAAAAATTATAAGGTGCTGAATTAAATATGACTTGGCGTACAATTCATATTACTAAAAGATCAAAATTAGATTTACGTATGAATCATTTAATTGTTAGGTCCGAAGATAAGACTACTAAGATACATTTAAGCGAAATTGATCTTTTAATGATAGAAAGCACTCAGGTATCTGTCACCACCGCTTTATTAATTGAATTATCTAAGCAAAAAATTCGGATAGTTTTATGTGATGAAAAGCATAATCCATCATCAGAAATTCTTCCTTATTATGGCTGCCATGATAGTAGTAAAAAAATTAGGATCCAATTTGGATGGAAAGATAATTTTAAAGCAAGATTATGGAAGCAAATAGTTTATAACAAAATATTTAATCAGAGAGCCTTATTAATAACAAAAAAATGTGAAAATTACTATATAGATTTGCTTACAAAATATTTGAATGAAATTGAGCTATATGACAACACCAATAGGGAAGGATTAGCAGCCAAGGCTTATTTTGCTGGACTTTTTTCTAAGGATTTTATAAGAGGAGAAAACACACCAATTAATGCTGCCCTTGATTATGGATACCAAATTCTATTATCTTGCTTTAATAGAGAAATAAAAGCATGTGGATATTTAACGGAAGTTGGATTTTATCATCAAAACCAACACAATCATTTTAATTTGTCTTCAGATTTAATGGAACCCTTTAGGCCAATAGTGGATGAAGTAGTATACAACAATTCATTTTCAACTTTTGGGAAAGATGAAAAGCGAGTTATGCAAACCATTCTACATAAAACAGTACGTATACAAAATCGAATGCAATTAGTACCAAAAGCAATTAGTATATACACTAAGTCTATTTTAGACTCTTTAGTAATTGGAGAGTTAGAAAATATAAAGTGGTTGCAATATGGGTTATAGATATATGAGAATAATAATATTTTTTGATTTACCGACAACAACATCCGCTGATTTAAGGGAATACAGAAATTTTAGAAAAGAAATTATTAAACTAGGTTTTATGATGCTACAAGAATCAGTATATGTAAGATTAGCCCTTAATAAAACCGTTGAAAGTTCCATTATAAACAAAGTAAAAAGTATAAGGCCTCCAAAAGGATTAGTCCAAATTCTATCAGTTACAGAAAAGCAATTCTCTAGTATGGAAACTATTGTAGGTGAAGTTAGTTCAGAAACATTAGACACTGACGATAGGATGGTGATTCTTTGATTTTAAAGCATAGGGAATGGGAATTTGATATTGAACTAGATGGAGTAAAAATTTTAATAATTGAAAACCCAAAATTATTTCGTACTGTGCTTAGTGATCTGAACAATCAAATTCTTGGATTTGATGGTGGATTTATGTTATTTAATCATTTAGAAGAAGTGAAGTTTAATAAGGAAATAGTATTGGTTAATTCTCCATTCTTAGAATCTGTTAATGAAAGGAAGCTCCTTAATAAACTCTATTTGGAAATTAAAGAAGATATTTTAGAAGGTGAATATGAAAGATATAGGGAAATTGAGGCCTCAATAATAACCTTTTTAGAGGAAATCATCTTTAATAACAATATTGACCTTGAATTAACTGATAGTATCGAAATACAAGATTTGCTAAAAATAGCAAAAGTTAAGTTTAGAGAAGATTTGAACATTATTGATATAATTGAAAAAATCATTCAGCATGCCATAATTATACAAGAGTTTTTAAATCCACAGGCATTAATCTATACTAATATACGAGGAATGTTTTTGGAAAGTGAATGGCAGAATTTTATAAAAGAAATAATATTACATAATATAAATCTTTTGATTATTGAAAATAAACCTAATTATGTTCCAATTAAAGAAGAAAAGGTTTATATTATAGATAAAGATTATTGTGAGATTCATTAAATTAACCAAAGATATTACGCCTATTTGTAGTGGGTAGGTTTGATACTTTCATTATAACCAAAGAATCATAAATTTGAGATTTGAGGTTTGAGAGTAGTGTAATATCTTATGGTTACTAAACAAAATACATTAGCATATTTTAATATTGATTGTTTGAGAGTAGTGTAATATCTTATGGTTACTAAACCATGTTGCCTAATAGTGTAGTCAAACCTTCGTTTGAGAGTAGTGTAATATCTTATGGTTACTAAACCTGTATGATTTAAAATTTCATAACTACCTCGTTTGAGAGTAGTGTAATATCTTATGGTTACTAAACGACGAACGACACTAAAACGACACTAAAACAGTTTGAGAGTAGTGTAATATCTTATGGTTACTAAACTCAGAGACTCAGATGTCATCTATCAAGGGTGTTTGAGAGTAGTGTAATATCTTATGGTTACTAAACTAGATGACTATAACGGAAGCTAAAAGAGAAGTTTGAGAGTAGTGTAATATCTTATGGTTACTAAACTTTTTTTTAACTCCAAACATGACAAAGTAGTTTGAGAGTAGTGTAATATCTTATGGTTACTAAACGCCCTGTAAACCATTTTCTAATATTGCCCGTTTGAGAGTAGTGTAATATCTTATGGTTACTAAACTTACTGATTATTTAAAGTGCAGGAT
>MTKW01010529.1_pt1 | contig 28650 bp, 21 predicted proteins | sample 1042761 | NCBI WGS metagenome assembly MTKW01 (sample SAMN06205366, study PRJNA360243) | anaerobic digester metagenome | biome: Wastewater treatment plant; feature: Anaerobic digester sludge; material: sludge; isolation source: anaerobic digester fed with sludge from wastewater treatment plant ...
CGTAACGGTGGTTTTTATCCGGTTATTTTGGCTTTGCTCAAGAATCAGGAACAGGAAGCCCGATCTATTGCCTTTGAGTTGTACAAATCGGGTTTAACCACTGAACAGGTTGGGAATATTTTTGGAGAGATTTACGGTTCCCATTACAGCAGCAGCCAGGTCAGCCGTATGTTCGACACCGCCAGAGAGGAGGTTGGTATGTGGCTCAATCGTCCTTTAGAGGCCTATTATCCCATTGTCATGATTGATGCTTGTTTTATACCTACCCGTCGCGGAGACAGCGTAAGCAAAGAGGCTTATTACACACTGTTAGCTGTTCGTTCGGATAGGACACGAGAAGTCTTGGGAGTGTATAATTACCCTACGGAGGGGAGTTTGGCTTGGGAGTCGATATTTAAGGATTTGCAGCGGAGAGGTTTGAAAAAGATTGATTTATTTGTTTCAGATAGCCTCAGTCACATAGAAGATGCTGTTTGGAAATGCTTTCCGGGCTCGGAGGTTCAGCTATGTGTTGTTCATTTGCAAAGGGTGTTTTTGAAAGAGGTCAAGCCCAAAGACAAGAAAGAACTCTCGGATGATTTCAAAGAAGTTTTCCGCACGGATGATCGTAATGACAGCAAGGAGAGTGGGATGAATCGTTTTTCGGCTTTTTGCGATAAATGGGGAAAACTTTATCCCTATTTTAAAAGGCGTAAATTGAACGAAAGGAATTACTTATATTTCACTTACTTGGATTATCATTACCTGATTCGCTCAATGATTTATACCACTAACTGGGTAGAGCGTCTTAACAGAGATTATAAACGTACTACACGCATGCGTGGGGCTTTACCTAATCCGGAAGCCACCTTGCTATTATTGGGAGGTGTAAGTATGAATCGAAAGGTCTATGGGCGTAAAGTACCAAAGTTGGATTATGAACAAATTAAATTTAATTGGGAAGAATAGCGGGCAGTTTTGCTTCGGCTACGCCTCCGCTTCACTGCCCGCTATTTATTGTGATTTCAATAATTATGAATAAATTTGCAAGAAATAAAGATAGAAATTACACACTTTTGGGGATACTACCGCTAAAAACATGCTTAATAACACATTTTCCGGCTTGGATTTGTCGAAAATTTTTTTGAAACTTAGTTTGTTGGGTTTTATTAACAATTTGTTCAGCTATCCGAACTTTTCAGATAATTTTTGTTAAAATGATGTTGCTGTTAAAACAGGATCGTTCCAGATTTAAGATTTAAAAACAACGGAAGGAAAAAACAGACAAACGATAAAATTTAGACCGGAAGGGCGAATGTTCTTGTTTGTCTTTAGCTTCAAATTTTAATTATTCTTAATCATTTAAATTTTACAGTCATGAAAAGAATTATATTGATATTTATCGCTTTCTCCTTTTTTGTGAATTTGCCGGCACAAATTATAGTGAATGCTGACGAAAAAGCAGGTACAGACGCCTTCGATGATGATGTCCCTGCTTTCGTTACACCGCCTAGTTTTTCTGACGGACGGATCAAAAAAAATGTTAAGGCAAATGTTCCCGGACTTGATTTTATAAATCTTCTGCAACCGGTTACTTACAATTTAGATTTGGATGCTTTGGATAATTTGCTGGGAATTGTGAGAGATCACGAAAATTATGTGGATCGAGAAGCAAGAAGGGCTAAAGAAAGAGTGGTCCAAAGCGGTTTTATCGCACAAGATGTGGAAAAAGTTGCCCTGGAGCTGGGGTATAATTTTAGTGGAGTAGATGCCCCCCAAAACGATAAGGACGTTTATTGTCTCCGGTATGCTGAATTTGTTGTTCCTTTGGTGAAAGCCGTGCAAGAACTTAGTGAGCTAAACAATGCTAAAGATACTGTCATAGCTTCTTTGCAAGAGCAAATCAATGAATTGAAAGGGACAATGTCTTTGTTGCGCGTTGCTGCAGACAGAACGGTGGAGACAGGAATAACCAACCCTGATGCGGCTGCACAATGTAAACTATATCCAAACAATCCTAATCCCTTCTCCCAATCGACACAAATTAAGTATTATCTGCCCGAAGGAATTGGCTCGGCTTATCTCTACATTTACAACGTGCAGGGTAAACAACTCAAACAAATAGCCATTACTGATCGAGGCGAAGGACAGCAAATTATCTCCGGTTCGGAATTACCCGCCGGAATATACCTGTACGCACTTCTTGCCGACGGCAAAGAAGTAGATGTAAAACGCATGATTTTGACGGAATAGGGATAACACAGTTGATGGAGAACATATTAACAATTTAGTTCAAGATCAGTTGACTTTGTCATTCCTGAAGTGGTGTAAGCTTAAAACAGGACAGATCATGACAAAATGTGTAAACTTTTTTTAGGACGAGACGAGAAGCCAACTATCTCACACAAGATGATTTAGTTGGCTTTCTTTACGTCTATAGATAGGAAGGGCGAATGTCCCTGCTCGTCGTTAACTTCAAATTTTAATTATTCTTAATCATTTAAATTTTACAGTCATGAAAAAAATTATGTTGGTATTTATCGCTTTCTCCTTTTTTGTGAATTTATCGGCACAAATTAGGGTTGATTCTGATGGAAAAGTAGGCATAGGCACAACAACTCCTTCGTACCGATTGGATGTGGTCGGAAATACCCGCGTAACCGGGGATATTTACTTAGGAAGCACATCCAACCTCATTAGCACGACCAATGATACCGCTCTTGTTTTCAAGGTTGGTAATGCTATGGTGGGATTTACCGGGGCATCTGTGGGGGATAACAGGCATAGAAATGTAGCCTTCGGATACGGATCATTAACCAACTTCAATACATCCTCGATGTATAATGTAGCTTTTGGCTGGCAAACACTTTACAATAACACCGGTTGGAACAATGCCGCAGTTGGTTATCAAGCACTTTATGCCAACACAAGCGGTGGGTACAATACTGCTACAGGTACAAAGGCACTTTACCAAAATACGACAGGTTTTTGCAATACTGCCATTGGTTATGAGGCACTTTGCAATAACACAACCAGTTGGAGAAATACCGCAGTTGGTTATAGAGCGCTTCACGCTAACACAACCGGTGGGGGTGACCCAACTGGTGGGTGTAATACCGCTATCGGTTATTACGCAAGTACAGATTCTCCGGGCTTAAGCAATACTACAGCCATTGGCTACCAGGCAACAACTACAGCTAATAATCAGGTAAGAATTGGTAATAGCAATGTTACGAGTATTGGCGGTTATGCTGCATGGTCCAATATCTCTGACGGACGGATCAAAAGAAATATTCAAGCAAATGTTCCCGGACTTGATTTCATCAATCTACTGCAACCGATTACATACAATTTAGATTTGGATGCCTTGGATGATTTGCTGGGGATTGAATTGGACGAAAATCAAGAGGATATGCCGTTAACGCAAGAGCAGATAGATCTGGAAAGAAAGGCAAGAAAGGCTAAAGAAGAACAGGTACAAAGCGGTTTTATTGCACAAGATGTGGAAAAAGCTGCCCTGGAGCTGGGGTATAATTTTAGTGGAGTAGATGCTCCCCAAAACGATAGGGACGTTTATAGCCTCCGGTATGCTGAATTTGTTGTTCCTTTAGTGAAAGCCGTGCAAGAGCTCAGTGCACAAAAAGATGCTGCCATAGCTTCTTTACAGGAACAGATCAATGAATTGAAAGGAAGTGGTTCTTCGTTGCGCGTCGTCGCCGATAGAATGGAAGAGACAGGAATAATTACCCCTGATGTGGTTACACAATGTAGATTATATCAGAACAATCCCAACCCCTTCTCCCATTCCACACAAATTAAGTACTATCTGCCCGAGGAGATTGGCTCGGCTTATCTCTACATTTACGACATGCAAGGTAAGCAACTCAAACAAATAACCATTACTGATCGAGGTGCAGGACAGCAAACCATCTCCGGCTCGGAATTACCTGCCGGAATATATCTGTACGCACTTCTTGCTGACGGCAAAGAAGTAGATGTAAAACGTATGATTTTGACGGAATAGGGATAATTTTCAAATACAATTAATTCAACAATGATAAAAATGAAAAAAATTATAATATTTTGTTTATTCTATTTTAATGTTGGAGTTGCAATTCAAGCACAGGATTGTTGCTATCCTGATAAAGATGGCATGTATAGTTATTATATAAATGTTAAAGAGAATAATATTAAAAAGTCTTTTTCTAAAGATTCCCTAATGCATACTTTAAAGAAGTCTAAGTTCTTTTTGAATAAAGACGCTAAAAATTATGATAAAGACATCAAAGTAGTATATAAATCATTTCCTACTGCAAAGACAAAACTTTTACAGCAATCTGTTACAATACGTTCTTATAATTCAAACTTAGACATAGAACTTAGTAAATATTCAGATGTTTTTAATTTTGTTGAGAAAATCTGTCATCCCAAAGATATGCTACTTTACGAACCAAATGATTATTCATACCTTGGCGAAGAGGCTAGCGATCACTTAGATTTGATAAAAGCTCCACAAGCATGGGAAATAACTAAGAGTGACTCTCGTATACTAGTGGGGGTCACTGATAATTATATTGAACCAAGCCATGAAGATTTGGAGAATAAAATTTCACAAATACTATGTAACGGCACTACTCCGGATTTTCATGGAATTGCAGTTTCAGGATGTGCTGCAGCACACACAGACAATTATAAAGGGTTAGCATCAATTGGCTTTAATTCAAAAATTATTTTTTCATCTCATTGGGCAAACGACAATGAAGTGTTGGAAATGGCTCAAATACCGGGAGTAAGAGTGATAAATTGTAGTTGGATAAATAGTTGTTCATATAGTTCAACTGCAGATGCATTATACCAAGAAATAAGGGACGTGCATAATGTGGTGTTAACTTTTGGAGCTGGAAATGGTGTTAATCATTGTGGTAGTCTAACAGCATATGTTTATCCAGCATCATATGAAAGCGTAATATGTGTAACATCTGTAGGTCATTCTACAGATTATGGTACAGTACTTCCAATTTACGGAAAACATCTTTGGAAAGATTGTCATGAATCAACAATTGGTGATTCCTTATCAGCTTATCATCATAATGATAAAGTTGATATTTGTGCACCTGGGTATAGGGTAGTATCACCGAGTTTGAATAATTCATATACAAATGCTTGGGGAACTTCCTTTTCTGCGCCTATTGTTGCAGGCGTCTGTGCATTAGTGGCATCGGTGAATCCTTGTCTAACGGCCGCTGAAATTCAAGATATTGTTATTTCTTCAGCAGACACAACTATATACAATATTCCTGAAAACGCTGCATACATTGGCTTATTGGGTAAAGGAAGGATAGATGCTTATGCTGCGGTTAAAAAGGCAGTTGAATTAGGCACAGTATATATTCAAAACAGAACATACAATAGTACTCTAGTAGAAACCGCTGAAACAGAACTAAAATCCGGAAACTCTGTTACAAACCTTCAACCAAATGGTAATGTTATAATAGAGACTGGCAGTAACGTAACATTCAGAGCTACACGAAGTATTGAACTATCACCGGGTTTTGAAGTAAAACTTGGGGCGACCTTCAATACCGAGATTTACGAATCACCTTGTTTTTAACACTCTGATAAACGACAACAAATTTTTCGTTGTCGTTACAATATAACTTTATTTTAAATGTAATTTGTAATTTAAAAGTAATTTTACATGAAAGCCAAGATACTTACAACTATTTTGCTCTTCTCGTTTTTCTTATCATATGCACAAAATTACGCATACATTCCACTAGTGAACGAAGAGTGCGTGTGGAGTTATTGCGATGTAGTGAAAGCAGGACCAGATGAATATGACCTTAATTATTCACAATTTAAATTCAACGGTGACACGATTATTAATGAGATTTCGTATAAAAAATTGTTCAGGCATGACTGTACATCGAATGAATCGTATTATGTAGCGTCTATGCGTGAAGAAAATAAAAAAGTATATGCTGTTTATTCGGAAAGACAACAAGAACAGCTAATTTATAATTTTAATTTAGTTGTCGGAGATTCTATGCAATCGCCATATGATGATACGTATTATTTTCAGGTAACGAAAATTGACACTATTGAAGTAGCCTCCGGAAAACGTAAGCGCATTGAATTAAATTTTGATACATGGATTGAAGGCATTGGTACCCTTGATAGATTCATGATGTATCCGCTTCAAGGAGTACATTCTTATGATCTTGGAGTTCGTATCAACTATCAGAAACAAGGCGATGAAATTATCTACAAAACTGACGAATGGTACTTTAATAAAACTGATTGTGGTACTTCTTTGATAGAAAAAACAGAGTTAAACAAAACGGTTGCATATTTTATTACCCCTGAATTATTAAGGATAGAGACTGATTTATCAAGCCCAAATTGCACTTTTGAATTGTTAGATTTAAATGGGAAATTGTTACTTCAAGGAAAAATTAACAGAAAGAACAAGACAACAAATCTTAGCCAATTTTCGGATGGATTATATTTTTTCCGCATCTCTTCAAGCGGTGAAGCAGGTTTTGTTGGGAAAATTATTAAGAAATAATCTCCCCAAAAGTAAAGTTTGTTTTGAACGGTCAATGTATCTCAGGCAATAATATACTGTTAGAGCCAATCCCAAAAAACATAGTACTAACCGTTAAAAAAAATATGAAACCAACATTCTACTTTAGATAGGAAGGGCGAATGTCCCTGCTCGTCGTTAACTTCCCTAACTTCTTTAACTTCTTTAACTTCTTTAACTTCTTGACTAACTACTAACTACTTAACTTCCCAAAAAATATGGCCAATAACATGCTCAATAACATATTTTTCAACTTGGATTTATTGAGAATTCATATGAGTTTTGATTCGTTAGTTTTTTTGACATTTAAATGAATTAAAGTGAAAACGAAGACAAAGATTTTAACTCTGATTATTTTACTAAACGGATTTTTATTAAAAGCTCAAACTTGGGATATTCAAGGTTTATGGAAAGTTGTTGATAATGTATTTGATGGTACAACTAATAGACTTGATAATTTAAATATCATAATTAACAATGATATCATTGAATTTTACTCCTTTGATTCAATCATGGCAAATGGACTACTGAGTAACGATACAGTTTGTTTGATAAACGGATTCGAGTACTATGACATCGATTATATTTTTATTGTAAATAGTGATTCATTATTATCATCTACTCCAAATTTAGAGAGTTCAAATAACCTATCATTTACCAGGATTGATTTGACAGGTGATTGGGAACAATTGAATTATCATTGGAAAGGAGGAATTAGCAGAGATACTTGTGAAATAATTCAAGCAAGGGATTCCGTCTACTTTTATAAAACGACTGATTGTTTTGCAACGGCCTATCTAAAAAAAGATTCTATAGTTGTGACAAGTGGATTTGATGAGCTTGGAATTGATTATTTTTCAATGTACTCAAATGATTCCTTTGATAAAGTTACACCATTAGTTGAAGCGATTGACAGAGTATTATTTTTAAGGATAGGACAAACAAGCAAACAAGTTAATTTTCCTGATTCAAATGCAATCTGGAATGTAAACTATGTTTACTCCGATCGTACAACTTATGAGATGCTTTATGGACTTAAAGGAGATACCCTGATTAATGACACGCTTTACAATAAGTTATACACGCTTTCAGATACGATATTATCTGTTGAAAACCTTCAAGATTATATAGGCGGCTTCAGACAAGAAGGACAAAAAGTTTGGTTTAGGCCTTTGTGGCATAATCAAGAAATTTTATTGTATGATTTTTCGGTTTCTGTAGGTGATACGGTTTGGCATAATGGAGCTGCATATTATAGTCGTCCTTTTCCTGCAGAAGTTAGGTTTGATGTGGGTATTCCAGATGCATATAGTATAATTTTGGAGATAGAAGTTATTAATGGAATAAAAACTTACAAAGTTGAAAATAGAAATGCCGGGATCCATGATTGGTATACCGGTATTGGTACCAAATTCGGCCTTTTTGGTTCAATACTTTGGTTTCCAATGACAGGAGATACATATAATCTGGCATGTTTTAAACATAATGACACCGTTAAATATCAAAACAATTTGAAATGCAATAAATGTTTTTGCGGTGGTGGTTCAGGTGGAATAGACGAAAAAAACATAAGCTCGGATAAAAATGTAAGAGTATATCCAGTGCCTTCTAATGGCAATGTTATTATTGAACTATTGGATAATGATTTTATTGATGCTGATTCTATTTGTATTTATAATGAAGCAGGGGAATTAATTAAATCTATCGGAATAAATGGAACAAGAATAATTACGATTAATCAACTTACCGAAGGCATTTATGTTTATCAAATAACATTTCAAAATGGTCAAAAAATATCAGGAAAAATAATAAAATTGTCCGCAGGACAACAAGAGTAGAAAATGATAATAAAACTCTGTAAGAGTTTCCCTAAACTTAAATTGTTAAACGCCTACAGCGTTCAAATAGTCACACGTACACAACTTCCCCCAATTAAAATTGGGGGTTATGCACGTGAAACTTCTACGAAGTTTAAAAGCATTGTATTGGGAATATGTAGCTTAGCGCCTTGCATTTAGACACTTCTAAGACACCTTACAATTTTTGCTTGAATATTTGCTTTTGAGACAGCCCCGAACTCTGATGCTGCCGCGCCCCGAAGGGGCAGCATATAATAGAGAGTTGGTCTATGGAAATAATTATGCTGCCCTTACAGGGCGCACAGTAGGTTGGAACGACATTGACCCAGAGCGTTGCTCTGGGCTGACAAATTTTGCCCTTTCAGGGCGCGGATAGTCGAAAATACTATCTCCTCCAAAAAATCGGTGTAAACAATACGAAGACGGTAAACAGCTCCAATCGCCCTATCAGCATCATAGCCGAAAGAAACCATTTTGCAAAAACAGAAAGCCCTGAAAAACCGATTGACGGTCCAAACTCCCCAAATGCCACTCCGACATTTCCCATGCAGCTGATCATACCTCCAATGGATTCAAGAAAGCCCATGCCTGATGCCGCTAAAATAACCGAACCGACGACAATCAAAACAATATACAGAAGAATGAATGCCAGTACGCGCATGATGATGTCGTTCTTCATGATTTGATTGTTGTATTTAATGGGGAAAACGGCATTGGGATGAACGATTTTTTTGATTCTGAAGTAAATAAATTTCATGGCAATATGTACCCGGATCAATTTAACTCCTCCCGCAGTCGAGCCGGCAGAAGATCCGGTTACCATCAATATCATCAACAACAGCCAGACAAAGGGAGCAAAGTTCATATAATCTACTGTGCTGAACCCGGTAGTTGTAATGACCGACATCACCGTAAACAAGCTATTTCGGAATGTGCTCTCATAGTTTGCTCCGCTCGACAGATGCGTAAAATCAAATGTAGCGATTCCAATTAAGAGAGTAAATGCAAGGATTATAAAAATGAAAAAGTGCAATTCCTCATTTTCCTTGATCTTATTGAATTTTCCTTTGATTAAAAAGTAGAATAACGGAAAATTCACTCCGCCTAAAAACATAAACAGAATGATGATGTATTGTATTGCAGGAGATGACCAATAAGCAATACTGGCCCGTTTAGTGGAAAATCCTCCTGTAGCTATGGTGCTGAAAGAGTGATTGATGGCGTCAAACCAATCCATGCCGGCCGCCACAAGCAGTAGCATTTCTGTAAGTGTTAAAATCAAATAGATGCCCAACAAACGTTTGGCAACCTCAGTTGTGCGCGGATGTATTTTATCTTGTGTGGGACCGGTCGCTTCTGCTAAAAATAATTGTGCGGCAGAAAAACCAAAAATAGGTAACAGCGCTATGGAAATAACGATGATTCCCAAACCTCCGATCCAATGGGTTAAACTTCTCCAAAACAGCAAACTATGTGGAAGTGATTCAACATCAGTTAAAATTGAAGCTCCGGTAGTGGTGAATCCCGACATGGTCTCAAAGAAAGCGTCAGTAAAGGATGGAATATATCCGCCCAACCAATAGGGTAGTAGCCCAATAAAGGTAAAAACCAGCCAGATAGAAGTAACTACTATAGAACCTTCCCGCTTTCCAATTTCTTCGCTGGCATTTTTTCCAATAAGATAAAACAAAACTCCCAAAGCTCCGGACACGCCGGTTGCAATCAGAAAATGGTAAAGCACATCTTCTTTGTAGATAAACGCCACGAAAGACGACAAAAGAAGAAATAAACCTTCGAATAACAATAAACTACCTGTTATTCTGAGGATTAGCTTGTGGTTTAAATTATGAAACATCAGTTAAACAGATTTTCAATTTGACGAATGGCAGATGAAACACAGAAACATATAACATGGTCGTCAGGCTGAATGAGGGTATCTCCTGCAACTATAAATCCTTCTCCATTGCGTATGTATCCTCCAATGTTCACATTTTCGGGAAGTCTTAGATTCTTGATTTTTGATTTGGTGATCTTTGAACCTTTCTTGGCAATGAATTCCACTACTTCAGCATCAACAGAAGCCAATGTATGTACATCCAATACGTCTGCATCTAAAGTCAACTGATAAATGTACCCGGCCGCAATGACTTTTTTATTGATTACCGTTCCAATGTCCATGCTTTGCGCCAACATGATGTAATCAATGTTTTCCACTTCAGCCACAGTTTTTTTAACACCAAATCGTTTAGCTGCGAGGCAGGCTAAAATATTAGCCTCTGAATTTGAGGTCACGGCAATGAAGGCATCTGTATTTTGAATGCCCTCTTCTTTCAGTAAGTCCAGGTCCGTTGCATCTCCATTGATGACCATCGCATGAGGGCATTTTTCCGCAACCAAAAAACTTTTTTCTTTGTCTTTTTCAAATATTTTAATCTTGATGTTAGAAGGCAAAATTTGCGCGGTTTCTTGTGCAATCTGGCTTCCTCCCATAATCATTGCACTGTTGATTTTATAATCGACTTTCCCGGCTTGTTCTCTTAAAAAGGAAATATCTTCCTGGCGTGTTATGAAATATACAATGTCATTGGCTTTGATTTCATCCGATCCACCGGGTATGATGGTTGTATTTCCCCGTTTAATGGCTACTATCCTGAATCTTTTATGATCAAAGAAACCGGTTTTGAATTTTTTATCAAGAATAAGGGCATTGTCCCTGACTTTAAGACCAATCAAAATAAGTTCACCCTTACAAAAACTGAGATTTTGCCTCATCCAGGTTGTTTCAAGAGAAGAAGCAATTTCTTGCGATGCCAGCATTTCAGGGTAAATCAGATAATCAACCCCTAATTTTTCAAAAAAATCTTTGTTTTTAGGGATCAAATATTCATGATTGTCAATGCGAGCTAAAGTCTTTTTAGCACCTAAGTTTGTGGCAATCATACAGGAAGTCATGTTGACACTTTCCGAGGGTGTTACAGCAATAAATAAATCTGCACCTTTTACACCCACATCTTTTAAATCCTGAATGGAAGTAGGTAAACCTACCTTTGTCAGCATGTCGTAATTTGTTTCCAAATCTTCTAACCTGTCAGGATTTTCATCCATCAGGGTAATGTTGATGTGCTCTTTAGCCAGCAGCTTGGCTAAATGAGTTCCAACTTCTCCTGCGCCAACAATAATGATTTTCATGTGTTTATTTTTTATTTTTTACACTAAGGTCACATGGAACCTTTGACGATTAAAATAATCATTACTTTGTCTGTTTAATGATTATTTTAATCGTGTCGGTTTCACCCTTTATGATTTTTAGTGTGTAAAAGTAAATCAAATTGATGAACAAACAATTGGGGGAGTTGTTTTTTACAGTTTTTTCAAGCTGCCGGATATTCCCTCAGCATCCAATCCCAGCATGGCATATAATTCTTCCGGACTTCCGTGTTCTATAAATTGATCCGGTATGCCCAATCTTTTTACCTGCACGGGATAATGATGATCCATCATAAATTCAAGTATCGCCGATCCAAAGCCGCCCTGGATCACACCATCTTCCACCGTGATGATCTTTTTGAACTTCTTTCCGATTTCATGCAACAAAGATTCATCAAGAGGTTTTAAAAACCGCATGTCATAGTGTGCAAAAGATAAATCAGAATCATTTTTTACGATTTGCATGGCTTCTTCAACTGCTGTTGCCATGGTGCCAATGGTGAGAACGGCCACATCTTTACCATCCTTCAGACAAACACCTTTTCCTATTTCAACTTCAGTCATTTCGTTTCTCCAGTCAATCAATGAGCCCTTGCCTCTTGGGTAGCGGATGACGAACGGTCTGTCGTTTTTCAGTTGGGCAGTAAACATCAGATTCCTTAATTCATGTTCGTTGCGTGGAGCAGCAATGGTTAAATTGGGCACACAGCGCATGTAGGCCAGGTCAAAAACGCCCTGATGAGTAGCTCCATCTGCTCCCACTATTCCGGCGCGATCGAGACACATAATTACGGGAAGTTTCTGTATGGCAACATCATGTATCACATTGTCATAGGCTCTTTGCATAAAGGTAGAATAGATGTTGCAAAAAGGAATCATACCTTCTTTGGCCAAACCTGCCGAAAAAGTTACTGCATGAGCTTCGGCAATTCCCACATCATACACGCGTTTAGGCAGTTCACGTTGCATAATGGTCATAGAGCATCCGGAGGGCATAGCCGGTGTAACACCGACAATCCTGTCATTTTTCTTGGCTAATTCAAGAAGCGTTTCACCAAAAACATGCTGAAACAAGGGGGGTGTTGGAACAGTGCTGTCGTTTTTCTTTTCTCCTGTAGAAGCGTCAAAACAACCAGGGGCATGCCATTCTACTACATTATTTTCAGCCGGTTCATAGCCCTTCCCTTTTTTAGTGATGCAATGCAGTACCTTAGGTCCTCTGTACTCTTTGATCTCGCTGAATATTTTTACTAAATTGATCACATCATGCCCGTCAACCGGACCGAAATAACGAATGTGCAAACCTTCAAAAATATTTCCGCGCTGACGGCTCAGCGTTGCCTTTAAACTATTTCCTATGGACAACAAGCGTCTTTTACCGTCCTCACTGATAAGACCTAATCTCTTCAAGACGCGATAAATAAAGTACCTGAGTTTGTTATACGCCGGCGATGTGGTCATGCTCAATAAAAGTTGAGAAATACCACCGCGAAGAGGATCAATGGCTGTTTGGTTGTCGTTCAACACAATCATCAGATCATTCATATCCATGGATGCGTTATTCAAACCCTCAAATGCCAAACCGCCCGTCATTGAGCCATCACCAATTACGGCAACTACTTTTCTGTCAGATTCTTTTTTCAATGAAGAAGCAATCGACATCCCCAAGGCTGATGAAATAGATGTTGAAGAATGTCCGGTGCCAAATGCGTCATAATTACTTTCAAAGATATTCGGAAACCCACTGATACCGCCTAATTTTCTATTGGTGTGAAAAACATCCCGTCTTCCGGTGAGAATTTTATGTCCATATGCCTGATGTCCAACATCCCACACCAAACGATCGTAAGGAGTATTGAACACGTAATGCAATGCGACTGTCAATTCTATGGTACCTAAATTAGAACCTAAATGTCCCGGATTCTTAGAAACTTCTTCAATAATAAATTGTCTCAGCTCATCACACACCAAGGGCAATTTTTCTAAAGGGATTGCTTTTAGGTCGTCGGGAGAATTTATTTTTGTAAGGTAATTATATTTGGTGTCGGCCATTTTCAGTTCCATTAAAATCATGCAAAATTAGTACTTTTATCTTAAAATAACTAGGATACTTTCATTTAATAAAATGGTGAATAGACTAAGAGTATGTTTGTCAGTGTATATGAAGTTGATAGAGTTGTAAAGTAATGTCCTAAACTTTTTTTTAACAGAAAATTAACAAAACGAACAGAAGATTATTTTACCTTTGTAGCCGGCGACTTTTGAATTAATTGAAAGTCCACAACAGTCATTATTAACAAGCTGTAGATTCAGTATTGTGTTTGCAGCAGAAAGCGTTTAAACATTATGTTAAAAAGATCATCAGCAATATTATTGGTAGCATTGATCTTTGTTGGATCAATGTCGGCAGCCAGGAAGCCGAAAAATGTTATTTTTCTGATTGGGGACGGAATGGGCTTGGCTCAGGTTTACTCCGCCATGGTAGCGAACGGCAATTCTTTAGAATTAGAGCGTTGCCAATATGTAGGTCTTGCAAAAACCTATTCTTCTGATAATTACACGACCGATTCAGCTGCCGCAGGAACGGCAATGTCCACCGGTGTAAAAACAAGGAATGGCATGATAGGTATGGGTCCTGATTCAGTAGTTGTCGAGACTATTTTGGAACAAGCCAGCAGAAATGGCCTGGCAACAGGGATGGTAGTTACCTGTGCGTTGACACACGCTACCCCTGCTGCATTTATTGCCCATCAAGTTAATAGAGGGTGGAATGATGAGATAGCTGTCGATTATCTTAAAACTGACATAGACGTGTTCATAGGAGGAGGAAAGAGGTATTTTGATAAAAGAAGTGACGGCAGAAACTTAGTCAATGAACTAAAAGCCAAAGATTATCAAATTGCCTATACTTTGGACGATCTGATGTCGATAAAAGAAGGGAAAGTTGCCGGTTTGTTGTTTGATAATCATCCTGAAGCCATGCCCAACAGGGGACGTTATTTGCCAGAAGCAACCCAAAAGGCCATAGATTTACTGAGAAAGAATAAAAAAGGATTTTTTATGATGGTTGAAGCTTCGCAAATCGATTGGGGCGGTCATGATAATGATAATAATATGATTGTCCGGGAAACGCTTGATTTTGATGTCACCGTAGGTAAAGTGCTTGATTTTGCCAAAAAGAATCGCAAGACTCTTGTTATCATCACTGCTGATCATGAAACCGGAGGCTTGACTTTACCTTCAGGTAATATAGAAAACAGGTATTCAGAAGCCGTATTCTCTACCGATGGCCATACAGGAATTCCTGTTCCTGTTTTTGCCTTTGGTCCCGGTGCAGAAGAATTTACAGGATTTATGGAGAATACCGAGTTTAAGGGAAAAATTGCTGAACTGTTGAAATTGAAGTAATTGAATCTTATTTGGTGAATTCTGTGAAAGCTCCTTTTCTCTAGCTCATTCCGGAATAAGCTCACAGATAAATGATGGATATATTCGCCGTATCCTCTTTTTCAAGGAGGGGAATACGGCGAATGTATAATGGTTTTTCTTGATTTGGAGTGTGCAAGCAGAAACTCGGGAAACTTAAGCGATTATTCAAACATGTTCAAAAGAAAATATTTTACTGTTTGTGTTTAGTCTCCTTGTCTGATGGAGATGAAATTGTTCGTGTAGACCCGGAAAAATATTTAATTGGGTTAGTCAGTTGGAATCCNNTCAGTTGGAATCTTAAAGACAAAAAATTATCTTTGTGTTCGCACAAATAATGAATTTAGATGGACAAAAAAGTTCCTTTTTATTTGCTTGAGAAGAAAAATACCGTGCGTATAATTTTATTCACGGCGTTTTTTGCGTTGTTGTTTATCAATCTGTTCCAACCATTCGGGTCACGCAACTGGTATCCCAATATTTCTGATTTTAAATATTTTTTCTTTTCCAGTCTGATTATTTTGCCCGGTATGTTGGTGGTAGTTGTCAGCCGCCTTTTTATGGGATTATACATTCGCCGGCATGAATTAAATTACTTACAATACGCCATTTTGATATTGAGTGAAATATTGGCTATGTCGCTTTTCTTTTCGCTGTTTTCCCGCTACGTGCCTTCCGGTGGAAAAGAAAGAGATTTTATGCAGTTGTTTCAGAAATCTTTCGTTAATACCAGTCTGGTGTTGCTGTTGCCCTATTCCATTTCCATCTTGTTTTTCTCGTGGAAAGAAAAAAACCGTTTATTGAAAGCACAGGAAGGAGATGACAGCACCCTTCCTACACATAAAAAGAGCTTAATTGGATTTCAGGATGAAAAGGGGGAGTTGAAAATCTCCATCATGCTCGAAAATCTTGTGCTGATAGAATCGGCAGACAATTATGCTACCATCCATTACATCAATAAGGATAAACTAAACACCTTCCTGATCAGGAATTCTTTAAAGTGGATAGAAGATAACTTAACCAAAGACACATCCTTGGTTCGCTGTCATCGTTCCTATATCATTAATCTTGACAAAGTCAGGGTGTTCAAGAAAACCAAAAATGGTATTTTTATGGAATTGGAAGCACCTGATACACCTGATATCCCTGTCTCCAAAACCTATTACAACAAAGTGATGGAGAAGTTTTCACAGTATTCGATTTAGTTAATGATTTGCTGATTTGCCTATATCAATGCTGAGTCTTATGCACGGAAAACTTCTACGAACTTAAAAAAGCAAGTTTCAAATAATTATTAAAATATTTGCCCAGACAAAAATAAAGCATTACGTTTATACCAGTTTTTCGATAAAAATATTACTAATTATTCTAATATCTCTTTAAGATGACCAAAACAATAACATTTAACGAACTGCGCAAAATAAAGGATTCGCTCCCAAGCGGGAGTATGGCCAGGATCGCTGAAGAACTTGGCCTGGAAAAAGAATCGGTGAAAAATTATTTTGGTGGTAACAATTATGATGATGGAGTGAGTGTGGGTATGCATATTGAACCGGGACCCGATGGTGGGTTAGTGTTGTTGGATGACACCAAAATTTTGAATATAGCGCTGAGAATGTTAGAAGAACAAGACTCTTAAATTTAGTATTCAAAAGTGGAAGTAAAAGGTTTTTAAAAAGCAGTGAAAATATTGTCACTGCTTTTTTATTGGTTCCATGCTTCCCCTTGCATTGTAGTATTATTAATCACTGTTGGTCCTGAAATGCAACTTCCCGAATTGTTTGTTGAACGTATGAAAGCGATGCTTGGAGCTGATTATGCTGACTTTGAACAAGCTCTGCAATCGCCGCCTCCGGTGAGTGTGCGTGTCAACAACAAACTTGAAAACTACAAACCTTCTGAGTGTCGGGTACCCTGGTGCGATACCGGATATTATTTGGAGGAACGACCACTTTTTACAGCTGATCCATTGCTGCATGCAGGTGTATATTATGTACAGGAAGCTAGTTCCATGTTTTTGAAGCATATTGCAAAAGCTTTTTTATCACAGGCAGAAAATGTATTGGATTTATGTGCTGCACCGGGTGGTAAGTCAACTTTGTTGTTGGAGTCTCTACCTGATCATACTTTGTTGGTCAGTAATGAAATTATTCGCTCCAGGGCTCAGATATTGGCTGAAAACATTACGAAGTGGGGTAATTCCAATGTGGTGGTTACGAATAATGCCCCAAAAGATTTTCGGCAATTTCCTGGATTTTTTGATGCTGTCCTGGTGGATGCTCCTTGTTCTGGCGAAGGTATGTTCAGAAAAGATGCAGGAGCTATCAAAGAGTGGAGTATGCAAAACGTACAAAACTGCGCAATTCGTCAAAAATCTATTTTACAGGATGTGTGGGGCAGTCTGAAAGACAGCGGTTTGTTGATTTACAGCACCTGTACTTACAATAGGGAAGAGAACGAAGAGCAAATTGCTTGGATCTGTGGTGAGCTAGGGGCAGAACATTTAAAAATTGATATCAGTGATTTTGATGGTATTGTTGAGTCTGATTTAGGTTATCGGTTTTATCCGCATAAAGTACAAGGAGAAGGCTTGTTTATGGCTGTGCTGAGAAAAAACGATTCAGGCAAATACACACCAGGTTTACGTACAAACAAAGTATTGAAAGAAAGCAAAATAATCGACCGTTCTAAATTGTATAGTAATCAAATACTTAATTCTGAGAGGTTTGAAATTATCGAGCTGCAAAATCAAATCCATGCTATTCCTAAATCTCACCCGGATGTTTATTTGGGATTCCGGCATCGTCTTAATTGTCTTTTAAACGGTGTTTTAATTGCTGACACAAAGGGTAAAGACCATATTCCTGCTCATCAATTTGCATTATCCAAAATTATCAATTCCCGGCAATTTTCGTCTTTTGAGGTAGATTACGATACTGCCATTTCATACTTGAAAAGAGATAATATCCTGCTGCCATACACCACGCAACGTTCTTATGTATTGATAAGGTACAAACAACAAGTATTAGGTTGGGTTAAACATCTCGGCAACAGAACCAATAATATGTACCCTCAACACTGGAGAATCAAAATGCGGTTGTAACTCTTTGATTTAATGTTTAAGTATTTGTTGAACATATGGTATAGATGAAATTGTTTTGTTATTTTTGCACTATTGGTATTTCCTTTTTTGATCATTTTTTAAATGGACCACATACAAAGCTTTTTACAGAGTATTGTAATCTTTTTGCTTGGCATCTTTCTGACAGCATGCTCGGGGATGTTATTTACGAGTATTGATGTATTGCGTCCTGCAAAGGTAAATTTTCCGGAAGATGTCAATCATTTGTTGATTGTTAACAACTCGCGTCCTCAGCCTCATACTTATGGGCATACCACTGAATTATTTGATGAAAGTAATGAAGCTGTTTCAATTGAAACCGACAGTTTGGCATTATTCTCCCTGGCATCTCTTTCTGAAGCTATGGCTGAGAAAGAGTTTTTCAGTTCCATTCATTTGATGCATGAATCCATAAAGAAAGATAGTAGTTTTTCGGAAGTGACCTATCCTGACAGAGACTATCTTGTCGATTTGTGTCGAAAGGAAGGAGCAGAAGGCATTATTTCTTTGAATCGCATCATTGTCAATGACAAGCTTGGAGAATTGTATGATATGAGTCAAGCCCTCTATATCGCTTATCTAGAGGCTATTTATGACTACAATTGGAGTGTGCATTTTCCCGCTAAAAATCAGATATATTCTTTTGCTGCAAAAGATACTGTGTATTGGGAATCTGAATCGTATTACAGAGAACGAGCTGTCAACGGTTTGCCCGACAGAAGGGATGCCCTGATCGATGGCGCTTTGATTAGCGGCAGGAGGTCTGTTAGTAAATTTATTCCTTATTGGGAGCAGTCCGATCGCTATTTCTTTAAATTTCAGGATAAAAAACTGAAGCAAGGCTTTGATTCTTTATATGTTAAAAATTGGGATGCTGCCATTGATATATGGACAGATTTGTTAGAAAAGACTTCTAGGAAATCGAAAAAAATAAAAACTGCCCACAATCTGTCGGTACTTTATGAAATCAAAGGCGATATACAGCAAGCTTATGATTATTCAAACCAAGCCATGGATGTCTATATGGATATCTTATTGTTTGATTATCGATCAATCTTATTTGTTGTGCAGCAGAATGAATTTTTGAGGAAAAGACTTGCCGAAATGAGTTTGTTAAACAAACAGTTAGGTAATTAACATGATTAATCTTAAAACATATGCAAAATTTAACACTAAGTCAGGCTGATTTACTTCAGCTGAAAGAAAAGGGTATTTCTGAATTGAAGTTGAAAGAACAACTGAATGCATTTGTAAAAGGATTTCCGTTCCTGTCTGTTGTTAGTTCAGCTTCCGTTGATAAGGGCATCTTACAATTATCTCACGAGGATATTTCGGAATATCTCCGGATTTGGGATCTCTATCTTGAAAAAAATCATACCATCGTAAAATTTGTGCCTGCCTCAGGTGCGGCGAGTCGCATGTTTAAGGATTTATACGAATTTTTAGATGGAGAATCTGAGATTCCACAGAAAGAATCAGTGATTGAGTTCTTTGAACAGATCGACAAATTTGCATTTTATAATTTGTTAGATGGCACTTGTGAAGCAAATGAAGGATCTGATATCGCGGGTTTGATTGTAGCTGAAAAATATAAGTCTGTTGTCGATAATTTGCTGAATGCCAAAGGATTGAATTATGGCTCCTTGCCTAAAGGTCTGTTGTTGTTTCACCGATATGAACAAGGAAATCGTACTCCCTTTATGGAGCATTTGGCTGAAGGTGCATTTTATGCACGAAATAAACAGGGGGTGGTCCGTATACATTTTACGGTATCGGGCGATCATCAGCCCTTGTTTGAAAAGCATTTCAAAGATGTTGTTGATGATTTTTCTGCTGTCTTTCATGCTGATTATCTGATAAGTTTCTCCGAACAAAAGCCATCTACAGACACCATTGCCGCGGATGAAAATAATCAACCATTCAGAGAAGGAGGAAAGTTACTGTTTCGACCGGGAGGTCACGGTGCTTTGATAGAAAATTTGAATGATTTGGAAGCGAATGTGATATTTATTAAGAATATCGATAATGTGGTTCCGGATGCCTTGAAGAATCCGACCATTATCTATAAGAAAATGATAGCCGGACTGTTGGTGAAAATTCAGGAGCAGACTTTTGAATACCTTCGGATGATGGATAAAGGACAGCTTCCTGAGCATCAATTGCAGGAAATATCGACTTTTTGCGAAGAGACTTTAAATAATCTGCATCCGAACATTTCCAGTTTATCGGGCAGAGCTTTGCAGGACTATTTGAAGCGTAAATTAAATCGTCCCATCAGGGTTTGTGGCATGGTGCTTAATACAGGAGAGCCGGGTGGCGGACCATTTTTTACTAAAAACGAGGACGGAACTGTTTCAGCTCAGATACTTGAAAGTTCACAGATTAACACAAACAATCCGGAAGAGAGAAGTAAAATGGCACAATCCACTCATTTTAATCCGGTCGATTTGGTTTGTGGTGTAAGAAATTACAAAGGAGAAAAATTTAATTTAACCCAATATGTAGATCAGGACACCGGCTTTATCTCTTTGAAGTCTAAAAGTGGAAAAACCCTGAAAGCCTTAGAGTTACCCGGGTTATGGAATGGTGCCATGTCGGATTGGAATACCATCTTCGTGGAAGTACCAATTACTACCTTTAATCCGGTAAAAACGGTGAATGACTTGTTGCGTATTGTACATCAGTGATTAAGACAATAGAACAAAGAGCAAAGACAAAAGACAAGGAATGATTTTTAGCATTCAGCAGCCAATACTCGGCATCAATACCAAAAGCAACAATTATCTTTGACCTTTGTTTATTCGGAATAAAAAAACTAAATTTGCAGTCTCAAAAAACGGGATGTAGCGCAGTCCGGTAGCGCACACGTCTGGGGGGCGTGTGGTCGCAGGTTCAAATCCTGTCATCCCGACAAAAATGATACGTAATCATCAATCAATTCATCATTTTTATTTTGAATAAGAGTCCTTTACAAAAGGTGAATTTTGTAAGTAATCCAAACTTCTTTTTACGCTTTCCAGGGGTGTGAAATTATACTTTTCTACTTCTACAATCAGATATTTCACTCCGGCAATATCAGTATGACTGAAAATAGCATCAAAACCTACCATGCCACTCTGTCCCAACTCCTTATCATCTTTGATATGCAGTGTTTCAAAGCGTCCGGGATAGTTTTTAAAATAATCAACAGGGCTTTTCCCTCCACGAACAACCCAATACACATCCATCTGAAAAAACACTTTGGACGGATCGGTATTTTTTAGCATAAAGTCATACATTACTTCATCTTCAACTTTAGAAAACTCAAAATCGTGATTATGGTATCCAAAACTTAATCCTGCTTGATTACACCTTTCTCCGATTTGATTATAATAATCACAATATGCTTTCAAATCTGCAAGTGTTTTTGTCCTAGGCATAGAAGGTACGACAATGTATTTCATACCGGCTTTCTTGTGTGCCTTAATTGCAGTATCCCACCAGGCCCATACTTCATTCCAATCCGTTTTGGCAATATCGTTTGCCAGCGATTTATTTGTATGAGATGATAAAATGGTCAGACCATTGGCTTCAATTTCCTTTTTGAATTCTTCCGGACTCAAACCATAAAATTTACCATTTGAGTACCCTGCAGCTTCAATTCCGGTATAACCCATTTTACCCACTGCTGACACTGTACCCTTAAAATCTTTACTGATATCATCCCGAACTGAGTAAAGTTGTATGTAAATTTCCTTTTTTTGACCTTTTGTCGATGCAAGGAAAGGAACGAACATCAATAATGTCAAAACCAGTATGTAACTCCTTATTTTCATAGATTGATAATTTGAATTTCATTTCTTTGTATAAAGAACGGGGCTGTCTCAAAAGTAACGCAGCAGTTGGGCACTTATGAGACACCGCCATTCTTATGAGACATTGACTAATCAAGAATTTTAATTTTGATATTCCTGTACCAAACGTCATCGCCGTGATCCTGTAAACCAATATAACCCTCTCCGTTTTCGCCACCGGCATTGATGAAGTTTTCCCAGCCTTTAAACTTACTGTTGTCTACCATATTTTTCCAGTCATCCGTCCATAAATGGTATTCCAATACATTCTCTCCATTTTGAGAATGAACAACTGTTCCCTTATATACCAATATGCCACCGGTGTTCCATTCACCATATGGTTTGGAGTTTTGTGGTACGGCAGGAATTAAATCATACAAAGAGGCTGATTTACGATTTCCATCTTTACCCAAACGCCCGTCCGGATGATTTTCATTGTCTAAGATCTGATACTCAGGAGATGATTTCCAGATGGGATCGCCCTCTATTTCTTGCGCTAAATAGAAAACTCCGCTATTCCCGCCTTTGGAAACTTTCCATTCAAATGTGAGCTCAAAATTCTTAAATTTCTGATCAAAAATAATGTCACCACCATCTTTTGCTCCTGCTTCTCCTTGTCCGGATCCATTGATTTTAATAGCACCATCTTCAATTGTCCATGCCGTCGGCATGTCAGCACGACAGTATCCACGCCAACCGTCGAAACTCGAACCATCAAATAAAGTCACCCATCCTTCTTCATTAGAGGATGTGTCGTTTTGTTTTTTTACATTTCCACAAGCTACTAAGCTCATACTTACTACGATTACAGTTAAAAAATAAATTGTTTTTTTCATATCTCTATGTTTTTTGGACCATACGAAAGCTTTGATAAAGCCTTGCCGAAGCTTCCATGGCTCCTGTTTTATTAATTTAAAAATTTATGTACAATGAAATTACGGCATATCAGGTAATTTCCATCCCGTACGATATTCATGCTTGATCAAATCATTGGCGAAAGCAATGGCGTTAACAGGATCTGTGAATGTTTTATTAAAGGTAGGATGTCCGTCTTTGATACTGAACCCATCTTTGATCATCGTACGGATAGTAGCATTTTCCGCAATATTGGTAAAGCGCATATTTTCGCCATCCCAATGCAGTTCCTGATTCAAACCTTGCAGTCTTACTGCCAGCACACCCATCACCACCATTTCGTTGAAGGGACCGGCTTCACTGAATGGGGATGCTGTTTCAACACGACTGTCAGGTGATTCCTTACAAGCACGTACCCAATCCATTTGATGTGATTCGTTTACTACTCTCATTCTCTTTGGAGCATCCGGTTTTCTTCCTGAAACTAACCAGGGATTTACCCCATAACATCCGCAAATCAGCGTGTCTTTGGTTCCATGGAAAATAACAGCACCACCACTATCGTTTAAATCTTTTCCGGCGGGAACACCTTCCGGACGATTGGGTTTCAAGCCACCATCATACCAATACACTTCCACCTCCGGCATGCCAACCTTAGGCATATTATCGCGGGCAGGGAAAATATATTTTACCATTTGCGCATTGGGAGCACATTCGGTCAATAATGAAGTAGAACTTCCCTGAACCTTTATTGGATAACCCAAATTCAGTCCTTTGAAAACAGGATGCAAAATATGGCAGGCCATATCTCCCAAAGCACCAGTACCAAAATCCCACCATCCTCTGAAGTTCCATGGTGTGTAAATATGATTAAAAGGACGCATGGGTGCTGGACCAATAAACAAATCCCAATCCAGCGTATCAGGAATTGGGTCTACTTGCTCGGGACGTTCCAGGCCTTGCGGCCAGATTGGTCTGTCTGTGAATGCTTCTACTTTGGTTACTTCACCAATTTCACCATTCCAGATCCATTCGCAAATTTGACGAACACCCTCACCGGAAGCTCCCTGATTTCCCATTTGAGTGGCCAACTGATATTTCTCAGCTAATTTAGTAAGGAGTCTTGATTCATAAACAGTATGTGTGAGTGGTTTTTCAACATATACATGTTTTCCCATTGTCATAGCATCTGCAGCAACGATGGCATGTGTGTGGTCAGCCGTAGCAACTACCACTGCATCAATACTTTTACCTAACTCCTCATACATTTTGCGATAGTCATAGTACTTTTTCGCTTTTGGGAAATAGTCAAATACCCGTGAACTGTACTTCCAGTCCACATCACATAATCCTACGATATTTTGACTTTCTAATTCCTTCAATACACCGAAACCCCGACCTCCAACACCGACTCCGGCAATGTTGAGTTTATCGCTGGGTGCAACTTTGTTAAATTTCTTTCCAAAAACAGCAGATGGTACTACCGTCAAACCTACAGCAGCAATCGAACCTGTTTTTAAAAACTTTCTTCTTGACATTTCTGATGGCATAAGACAAATATTTTAAAGGGTTGATAAAAATTATTTAATATAAAACTATTCTCTTGTAATGATTTGCTTGTCCTTGTCCCAATACATCGTTCTTCCTTCGAGGTACGCTCTGGTTCCCATATGAGCAGTGATGGCTTCTGCAAAGGCTTCCTCAATACCGCAGGATGGTTGTTTGTTCTGACGGATGCATTCCAACCATTCTCTCAGATGTAAAAAGGTGGTATTGTATCTTTTACCCTCGACGTACGAAAAAAGCAATCCTCTTTCGGCAAAATACATTTCAGTTGCTGATGACAAAGCATCTATACTTTTTCCGGATGCATACCGGTAAAATGGTTCTCCCGGCTTAATGATTCCTTGCTCAATCTTATCTTTATATCTTTCGGAAGCCCCGTCAATTGTCACGTTCAATGAACTCCCTAATTCAATGGTAGCATCCGTTCCCATGATCTTACGCGGACGATTAAACTCACTTGCCAAAGTGGCAGAATATAAAAAACTCATATTGCGATCGGGAAATTCGAAAGTGGTTTGTAATACATCCGGCACAGTACGTCCGTCCTTGAAGAAATAAACTCCTCCGGAAGAAGTTGCTGAAGCCGGAATACCCAAATCTAAAATATGATTCATGGCATCATATTCATGTGTCAGCAAATCGCCACTCAAACCGGTACTGTAATCCCACCAACAACGCCACCTGAAAAATCTTTCCAAGCTGAATTTATCCCGACTATCAGGACCTACATATTTAGCAGCTCCCGATGAGGTCATATAATCCATGTATTCTTTAATACGCCGGGGGTCTCCCTCAAACTGTTTCCAATCAATAGTCGAAGGATTGGCTTCGGGATGAATATCATACACCCAGGCTCCGTTGGGATCATTGCGATTGGTACTTACCTCCACCAAAGTCACATCTCCAATCAATCCTTTCTGAATGATATCCTTAGCCCTGTGGTTAATTTCTATTTGCCTTCCCTGATGTCCTAATTGAAACACAATATTACTTTTCCGGACAGCATCAGCAACTAAATATGTTTCGGGAACAGTCCATGTAAACGGTTTCTCAACATAAACATGTTTACCGGCATTAACCGCATCAATAATCATCGTACCATGCCAATGATCGGGTGTTGCAATAATTACCGCATCAATATCCTGAGCAGCTAACAGTTCCTTATAATGCTTATAAATGGCAGGCAATTTATCAAGTTTACCATTTACACCCTCTCTTTTACGATTTGCACCTGCCATAGCTGCATCTTTGGCATATATCTCAAAGATATCGCAAACTCCGTTAACAACAATGTTTAAATCCTCCTGATCAAGAAAGTCCTGATAACGTGTATTTTGAGGGTCGTTTTTCGCTTGAGTTTTTAAATCTTCCAGGTATTGTGGTGTTGCAAATCCCAGAGCCTGCATCAACTGGGCCCCTCTGATACCAAATCCGATAATGCCCAAACGAATCGTTTTACCATCAGGTTGCCGTTCCATGACAGTTGGTGCAGTATCAAAACTGAAAAGGGTGCTGCCTACTTTGCTGGAATGTTCGTGTTTTATCTTCTTATACACCCCATATGCCATACCTCCTAATACGGGGACGGTAGCTAAAGTTCTAAGGGCATCACGCCTTCCCTTCGATTCGGGCTGTCTAGCTTGATCATCAGTGTTTTTTTGCTTTGATTTCTTTGCTGACATTTGTAAATATACAATAAAAGTAAATCTTCTAAATTATTGTTTTTGTTTTTTTCTAAAAATATATCGATCAATACCAATGTAATGGGATGAGGGGAAAAAGTGTTGTACCATGACAGCTCCCAGCATCACCAGGTTTTTGTCAACCCACAAGTATGAACCTTCCGGAGGCATCAAATAATGCACTCCTATTAAGGGTGGGTGAGACAAATAGTACAAACTTAATAATCCGATCGCACCTATATTAGCTATAGATACAAAACATCCCAGAATCATGCACAATCCTATGATGGTGAGTCCGTACATATTAACATAATTAACCAAATCTACCAAAAAAGGATAATCCGTCAATGAAATAAAAATCGGAGCAAACAAACCTTTTGAATCTAGAAGGTAAGGATAAGATGACCAATTGGGATTAAAAACTTTCGCCAATCCTTCATACATAAAATACCAACCTATCAAAATTCTTAAAATCACCAACCCACTCAGTTGCGAGCGACTATAAACATTCTTTCTATTCATGTCAATTCATGTCAATCAATTTGATTCCTTTCCTTCAGCATATAAAAGTCTTACTTATTTCTGAAACTCAGTAGTACCGTTACCAAAGCATAAATCAACAATAACACGATCCATAAAGTGGTGCCGTCAAACATTGAATATGCTGCTACAGCCGGTAATAAACTTAAAAACAGATTGATCCTCAGTAGCCTTTTTTGCCTGAAATCCGGGTGCCTGGTTTGGTACATTATCCACAAATGATTCAGTATAACTATCAATGCACCAAAAGAAAAAATATATTTAAAGGGTTTTTGTTCGAAAAAGTGACCTACAGATCCGACCAGTATGCACACAAGTGCTATGACGTATATGTTACGGACGATTTTGCTTTTAATGGATGTATCAGACATTGATGTTTTTATATTGTTTGTTTCCTGCTTCTCAAATTTCCACGAATCGTAATTATTTCAAAATAAAAATTTCCTCATTATCCCTTTTCATAAAATACTGCTCTCGTGCAAATTTTTCCAAATAAGTGGTGTCACTTGTCAATTGACGAATTTTTGCCTTGTTTTGCTCAATTTCTTCTATGTAATCCTGGTACTCCTGTTCTAATTTTTTTATTTCTTGAGATGACCTGTATCTTTTGACCAAACTATGATCGTCAAAGCAAATCAAATACACGAAGAAAAACAGTATGACAATAGTATATTTGTTTACCAATATACGAAATAATAGTTTTAAAAAGCCTCTTTCTTTCGATTGCATGTGATACATGTTTTTCTGAGTCACACAAAGGTAAATATTTTTATTGAATAAAAACTTTTCAACAATTAAAATTTCAGGATAAATTACTTCTTGAAATTAGCTATATTTGCATGTTAAAGATTGATTTGCATGGAAAATTTTATTGTATCAGCACGAAAATATCGTCCGGCCACCTTTGAATCTGTTGTTGGACAGAGCTCTTTGACCACTACCCTTAAAAATGCCATCAAAAATAAACAGCTTGCGCATGCTTATTTATTTTGTGGACCGAGAGGGGTAGGGAAGACAACTTGTGCCCGTATTTTTGCTAAAACAATCAATTGCCAAAATATTACTTCGGAAACCGAAGCCTGCAATCAATGTGAGTCTTGCGTTTCTTTTAATGAACAGCGCTCATTCAATATTCACGAACTTGATGCTGCCTCCAACAACGGAGTTGATGATATTCGATCCCTAATCGATCAGGTCAGGATTCAGCCACAAATCGGTAAATATAGCGTATATATCATTGATGAGGTCCATATGCTCTCCGCGGGGGCATACAATGCTTTTCTTAAAACTTTGGAAGAACCTCCTGCTCATGCCATTTTTATCCTGGCTACAACTGAAAAGCATAAGATCATACCGACCATCTTATCACGTTGTCAAATTTATGATTTCAACAGGATTACCGTTCCTGATACCGTAGCCCATCTGAAATACGTTGCCGGAGAAGAAGGGGTGACTATTGATGAAAATGCACTTAATATCATTGCTCATAAAAGTGATGGCGGATTGCGGGATGCGTTGTCCATTTTCGATCAGCTGGTCAGCTTTTGTGGCAATGAAATTAAATATGAGGATGTTATTTCCAATTTAAATGTCCTTGATTATGAGTATTATTTCCGATTGGTTGAGTCTTTTTTAAATCGTGACATCGTTAATGCATTGCTGATTTTCAATGAAGTATTGAATAAAGGGTTTGATGCACACCATTTCGTTTCCGGACTCAGCAAGCATCTCAGGGATTTATTGGTAAGTAAAGATCCTCAAACCATCAAATTGATGGAAGTAGGAGCTGACATTGGCAAGAGGTATCAACAGCAAGCGCAACAATGTTCGGCTGATTTTCTATTCAATGCCTTAAAAATCAATAATGATTGTGACCTCAACTATCGCATCAGCAGTAACAAACGCTTGTTGGTTGAGTTGGCTTTGATTAGAATCTGTCAGCTGATTGACGAAAAAAAAAGTCAGTAACTTTTGATCAGGCCCCGGAAATACAAGC
>MTKW01012195.1_pt1 | contig 28611 bp, 23 predicted proteins | sample 1042761 | NCBI WGS metagenome assembly MTKW01 (sample SAMN06205366, study PRJNA360243) | anaerobic digester metagenome | biome: Wastewater treatment plant; feature: Anaerobic digester sludge; material: sludge; isolation source: anaerobic digester fed with sludge from wastewater treatment plant ...
TCCCCCATGGATAAAAAAGGGACAAAGGGGCCTGTCCCTCGAGCAATTGGAACAATTTAACGAATTTCGGACATAATAATAGTCCATTGGATATGCCCAATGGACTATATTCATTGCTGGTTCTCTAACTGGTTCTCTAGACTAACGGCGGCATGCCGCCAGGCTGTGAGAGCACGCGTTTTGCAGATTCAGCCCCCCTCAGCCCCAGTTCCCTGAGCTGCTCCTCAGGGATCGATTGAAGGCTGATGCGGCTTGGCCATGTCTGATCCGACAGGCCGTCTAAAATGCCTGCCATGAAAGCGTCTCCGCCGCCTGTGGTATCTACTACCTGTACTTTCGGGGCCGGAACGCAGGCCCGGGCCTGGGGGGTGATGAGGGTTGCTCCCTTTTCCCCCTGGGTATAGACCACAAGCTGGATCCCGTAGCGGAAGTAATCTTCAGGCTTGGCCAGAGAACTGTCGATATTGCTCTGGATCCACTCCAGGTCCTCGTCGCTGATCTTCAGTACGTCCACCTGGTCCAACACTTGCATCAGCCGCTGCAGCGCCATGGGATTGGTCTTGAGGATGTCCGGCCTGATGTTTACATCATAAGACCGGATCACATTCTTGTCCTTCACATGTTCCAGAATTATCTCTGTAGCTGCAAAGGCCGCATCAAAGACCATCAGCACCGAACTGAAATGGAAAAACTCCATTTCTTCAGGCAATGCCTGGGGATCCACAGCCATGTTCTCAAACACCGTATCTGCCAGATACAGCTTAAAGGAACGCTCACCCTTCTCATCCAGCAGCACCAAGACCAGAGGCATCTTAAGCTCGTCATCGTCACAGCTGAGGCTGAGATCGATGCCCCGTTCCAAAAGAAGCTCCTTCATCTGAACTCCCAGGGGATCCTTGGAAAAGCTGGTAATAAGGGAGACAGGCTTGCCTAGATAGGCCAGGCTGGCGGCTGCATTGGCAGGTCCGCCGCCAATCGCCCCTGTAAAGGCAAAGTTCTTTTGCCCCGGGGAGGATTCTTCCAGCCCGTCCAGGTATAAGTCGATCAGAGTCTCGCCAATCATGACAATGGGAGCTTTTGCTTTCGTCATGAGATCACCCGGCTTTCTACTTGTCAAACTCCCACTCTAAGCCGCCTTTGGGAACATAGTTCCGCAAGTAGCTGCAGCCTTCGGAGATTTCCCTAAGCACCCTTTCCTCGGTTGTGGTGGAGCCGGGAATGTACTCCAGAACCAAGGTGGTTTGGGCCGCCGGCGCCAGGTACTTGGCCCAGGGCTGCCTGTGGTAGTTTTCGTGGGACCATTTCAGCGCTTTGAGCACTTCTTCCATCTTGATATCGCCGGTGGCGTTGTACTCCTCATTGAAAGTCCAGTGGCGGCTGGCATCCCTTGTGGTCTGCTGGAGGTGGATCACTTCGCAGGCGGCGCCAAATCTGCGCAGCCACTCTTCGTATTCAAGGTCCTTGCCCTGCAGTCCGTAATGCATGCCGGCCATATGTCCCACGTCCACGGTCAGGTAGACTGGGCAGCCCGGATTGTCTTTGTTTACCGCGACTAAGTACTCATCGGACTGTTCCATGGTCCAGGGCACTTCGCTGGGAATGTACATCTGCTCTACATAGATGCCCTCCATCCCCTTTTCCTTGCCGATCACGGCCAGCTCCCGGAAGGTGTTGTGGAGCAGCTCAATAGCTGCCCTCTCCTTCTCAGGATCCTCCAGGACCTCTACGGACAGGGCATCCCAGTGGCCGCCGAGTTTTGTTACGCCCATGGCCAGGGCGATATCCATAGCTTCTACAATCCAGTCGCGCATTCTGGCGCGCACCGCAGGATGGCTGTGGGCCAGTCCATGGAAGCGATGGGTGGCTACACCGGTATAAATGTCTACAATGGTTACGCCATGCTTTTCTGCAGCTTCCTTAGTCTTCCTGGCGGTTTCCAGCTGATACTCCTTATCACCGCTGAAAAACGGATCCAGGACGTCACCGCAAAACTCATGGTAATCGTATCCGGTTTCCTTGGTTAAGCGCATCCAGTTGTCCGGTTCTTCCCAGCGCCTGGTAAGGAAAGCGCCGTTAATTCCCAGATCGATTTTAACTTTTCTGCTCATTCCATCACATCCTTTTCTCTATTCCCGGCCTAGCGCATCTCCTGCCCGCCGGTGACATTGATGGCCTGGCCGGTCATGTAGCTTGCATCTGAACTGGCAAGGAAGACCATCACATTGGCCACATCTTCATAAGCGCAGCTGCGCCCTAAAGGCACTTTGCCCAGGTACTTAGCGCGGACTTCTTCCACGGTAATCCCCTGGTTTCTTGCGTATTCCTCAAAGAGGCTGTCCTGCCAAAGGGGTGAATCAAGGAGATTGCCCGGGCAGATGGCATTCACTCTAATGCCGTAGTCAGCCAATTCCAACGCCAGGCTCTGGGTCAGACCGATGCCTCCAAACTTGGAGGCGGCATAGGCAGAGTTCCGGTAGGAACCGAGTTTCCCGCTCTTGCTGTTAATCTGAATGATTGAACCGGAATTCTGTTTGATCATCACCCTGGCAGCAGCCCGGGCACAGAGAAAATAGCCGATCAGGTTCACATCAATGACCTGGCGCCAGGTGTCATACTCAAAAGTCTCAATCGGGCCGGAACGCACAATGCCTGCATTGGCCACAAAAAGATCCAGCCGGCCGTATTTTTCCACTGTCTGATCCACGAGGCGGTTGACCATCTCTTCCTTGGAGACGTCAACATGGACCGCCATGGCGTCAGGCAGGGCGGCAGCAACTTCCTGGGCCTTTTCCAGGTTCATATCGGCAACCACAACTTTGCAGCCTTCCTTGGCCAAACGCTGAGCCAGTGCGGCCCCTAAACCTTGGGCCGCACCGGTTACAATCGCTACTTGTCCATCTAATTTTCCGCTAACTTGCCTTTCCTGCAAGGTACATACCTCCTGCTCGTTTAGTCCTGGACCAGCTGGGAAGAGAGAAGCTCATCCTCAGCCTCCTTCGTCCAATAACCGTCTGGAGAAAGCCTTGCAGCAACATTCGGCAGGTGTTTTTCCAGCTCAGGCAAGGGAATCAGGGGCAGTTCAGGCAACTGGGGCCAGACCACGATCTTGCCCGGAAAACTTCCGTCCTGCACAGCATAGAGGCCTTCTCTCGCTGCATTCAAGCCGGCAATGGCAGCCACCGAACGGTCGGTCCGCAGCGTCCTCTGCTGAATTCTCTTCAGCGTGTAGCCCAGATCCGCCAGCGAAGAGCCGCTGCTGCCAATCCAGCGATGGCCTGCCAGGTACACCTGGCTCAGATCCAGTCTGCCAATGGTGCCTCTTGGCACTCCGGCAAAAATGTTGAGGATGCCGCCGTCCTTCAGCCGGCGCGCGCTGTCCTCTACCACAGCGGCAGATGGAGCCATAACCACAACATCGTCAAAGAGCTCGCCGCCGGTGGCCTCCTTCAGCTTCTCCTCATACTCCTCAGGAGTGAGTTGTCTCGGATTGAGGGCCATCAGCATTGCACCGCGCTCTTGAGCAGCAGGACCGAATCTGATGTTCAACTCCTCCATGCGCTCCTGGTTAAGCTCTGTGGCCACAACTACACTCGGGCCATTTGGATCTTCGGCAGCCATTTGCGTATGCATTTGCCCCATGGGCCCTCCAGCCCCTACCATCAGCGCTTTGCCGCCTGGCAGAAGCTTTGCGCTTCTGTGCTTCTTGTAAGCTTCGGCGACAGATTTTGTCTTGGCTCCGGTGTAAATATGGCCGTCATAGTGGACCCGGCCAATGTCAATGGCTACATCACGCCCGAGGGGCGTTTCAGCCAAGAACGCCATCACCGCACGCACCGCCATGACCTTCACAGCCTCCTCCACCATCTCAGGCGAAGGTGTTCCGAAGAAGACGATATCGTCAAAGCCCTTGCCGCCGGTGTAAGTCTTGCTCAGCTGCTCCAGGCTTTGACCTGAATCTGCCACTGTCGCCAGCTCGCCCAGGTCTTGGACCAGCCCGGCCCTGGTAGCACACTCCGGTCCTATAACTACAACCTTGCCCGGCTTGCCTTCAGGCGAAAAAGCCCCTTCCAGGCTGTACTTTGCGTCATCTTCACCGGTAACAGCAAAGAGTGCGGTGCCGCCTGGCTTCATCGTTTCGCGCCACGTAATGCGATAAGCTGCAACCACGCAGGCCCAGGGTTCACTGAGGGCGACTTCTGCATAGCCGTCTTCTTCCCGCAGCGGAATCAGATAGCTTCCCTCGTCACCGTCAAGAATTTCGGGACCGATGACTGTGTACTGCTGGAGTGCACCCGGCAGCACATAGCCAAAAGCCATGGACTGGCCTTTGTAGAAAACGTCCGCCTGAATCAGGTACCTCTCGCCAACCTTGTAACGGTCCACGAGCTTGCTGCCGACCTTAACTACTGTCAGGGCGGCCTCATGTCCGGGGATTACAGGATCGTTCTGCAAATCCCGCCCTGAAATGCGCGGATGGGTGTTGCCCTGCGTAATCAGCTTTATATCGCTAAAGCAAAGGCCGACAGTGTCAACCCTGGCCAAAAGCTGATCATCACGAATTTCCGGCATTGGCATTTCAACTGGGGCGCCGTCTTTCCCTAAGTTCTCCAGTCCTGCATCATAGAGGGGCCAAGTGTTGTTAACCTCAGGCAGAGGCTGGGCCACCTTCTTGTAGTGTTGCAGGATCTTGTTCTCGCCGCTCATATTACAACCTCCTTCGCCGGCAACTTACTTGTCGCCGAAGATTACTTTCTCGCGTTCTTTCTCATCCCTGCGGCTGCCGATCCGCCGGGCATTTTCCTCCGACAGATAGTTGGCTCCGCCAAGGAGCGTTGCGCCAATCAGGATCTGGGCTGTTTTATGCCACATCTGACTAGCCGCCTCAACTTGGGCCGCAGTCTTGCCTAGAACCACCAAGCCGTGGTTCTGCATCAGAATGCTCCGGGGTGCACTGCCCCACTTCTCCATGTAGGACTCGCATCCTGCCGCAATTTTCCGAGCCAAGAGATGGCCTGGATCTTCATAATGTATAAAGACAGGTTCCGGACCGCAGCATACTATCTCGTCCGGAAACAGCCTGCCCCGGACAAGCTCTTCAGCCCTGGTGGAACAAAGTATAGTATTCACTGCAGTCGGATGGGTGTGGGCCACAAAATTCACATCGGGAAGACTTAGCAAATAAGCATGAAACATAGTCTCTACAGACGGTTTTCTTCCCGAGCCGTCGCAGACAGCGTCAAGCAGGCCTTTGGCAACCTCGTCATCGCTGACGCTTTCCCGATCAAGCATCTCCAGCATCTTGCCGCGGTCAACCAGGACGAAACTCTCTTCTGTTGCGCCTAGGAGCTGCGTACCGCTCACTTTCACATAGAAGCGATCCGCGTCCAGGTTGGCGGATGTATTGCCTTCTCCTAAGATGACAAAGTTGCCAGATTCTGCCAAGCGATTGGACATTTCAATTAATTCTTGCAGGATCATATCTTCACCCCTCTAACGATTCAGCTCTTCAAACCTTCTCTTTATCTCCTTGATCTCCTGGGGAAGATCCTTCGGCTGGTATTTTTTAACGTCAAACGAATTCCGCACAACCTGGCGCAAGTGGGCCAGATCCGAGAGGGAACCTAAAGCCTTTGCCTGCATCAGGATGTTGCCGATGGCAGTTGCCTCAATGGGCCCGGCTACAACCGTCTGACCGGTAACATCTGCGGTGAGCTGCATCAAAAACTCATTTTGCGTCCCGCCGCCTACAATGTGTATACAGTCGTAGTCCACACCGGTCAGCTCCTGGATCCTCTCAATGACCCACCAGTATTTTAGGGCAAGGGACTCCACAATGCAGCGGACAAACTGCCCTACCGTCTCCGGCACAGGCTGTCCTGTACGCTTTGCATACTCGGCAATGGCTGTAGGCATGTCCGTCGGGTTCAGGAACAGCTGATCATCTGGATTGAGCAATGTCCTCCAGGCCTCAGCCTTGGTTCCTTCCGCCATTAAGTCTGAGTAGTCGTACTCCTTGCCTGCCCTGGCCCATGATCTGCGGCATTCCTGCAAGAGCCACAGTCCCATCACATTCTTGAGGAAGCGGATGGTGTCCTCTACGCCGACTTCATTGGAGAAATTCAGCGTACGTGCCTCTTCGGTCAAAATCGGCTCCCGCAGCTCTGTTCCCACCAGGGACCAGGTGCCGCAGCTGATATAGATGAAATCCTCCTGTTCAGTTGGCACCGCGGCCACTGCCGAGGCAGTGTCGTGTCCGCCGACGGCGATGACTTTGGCGTCAGCAAAAAGGCCGTCCACGAAGGCAGTCAGGCCGCCGAGTACGGTACCCGGTGCAACAGCCGGCTTAAACAGCCTTGCCGGGAGCCCTAAGCTTTCCGCCAAATCAAAGGCCCAGTCCCTAGCCTTCGGATCATACAGCTGGGAGGTGGAAGCAATGGTTGTATCGTTCGCCATCACCCCGCTAAGGAAATAGCTGAACAGCGCCGGCATGAACAACAAATCCTCCGCCGCATCCAGCTGCTTTGGATTCTCATTCAGGAGTGCCGTAAGCTGGCAGGAAGTATTAATCGGCATCACCTGAATTCCGGTGCGGCGATAAAACTCCTGCTCATCCACGCGGTCAAAAACTGCAGGCAGAATATTGTCGGTACGATGGTCACGGTAACTGACGGGGTTTGCCAGCAAGTGCCCGAGGGAGTCCAGGAGGCCGTAATCGACCCCCCAGGTATCCACGGCAACTCCCTGAAGTTCGGAGATGTTGAGGGCCAGCTTGCGCAAACCCTCTGTAATGTTATGGAACAGATTGAGAAAGTCCCAATACAGGTACTTATTCAGGAAAACGGACTGGTTGCGAAAGCGATGAACTTCCTCTATGGAGAGCCGGTCATTGGCAAAATGACCGTAAATAACTCGGCCGCTTTCCGCGCCTAAATCGGCGGCGGCTAAATTTAGCTCCGCTCTCATCTGGATTCCTCCTTGTGCTGACTATTTGCTGCGGGCCACACGGATCTCCCTGTCTGAGCTCTTAAGATAGGCCTCTAACGGACTGGGATCCAAACCGGCCTGCTCCCTTGCCTCAGCAAGGAGCGGGCGAACATCGGCATTATAAGCGGTGTTGAGAATTTCTTCCGCAGCAATGATGTCGCCATTCATTTGGGCTTCTTCCAAGGCGTCATAATCAACCGCCAAAGCTTTGGCATAGGCAATCTGGATATTCTGCACCGATTGGATCATGCCGTCAACTTTGGGCTTGTCAAAGTGAGCCTGGTCAATCATGTAAACCACATTGCTCTGGATCTCGGGATCCCGGTCCGCTTTGACCAGCTCGCAGAAGATCAGGAACAGTTCGTGGGGATTTACCGAACCGGTTGTCAAGTCATCGTCAGCATATTTCTTCGAGTTGAAGTGGAAACCGCCGAGCATGCCCATATCAAGCAGCCAGGCAACGATTTGTTCGATATTCGTGCCCAGTGCATGGTGGCCAAGATCCACCAGGGTCTGGGCCCGCTCGCCAAGGGCCTGGGCAATGAAAGTTGCCATGCCCCAATCGCCAATATCTGTATGATAGAAAGCAGGTTCAAACATCTTGTACTCCACAAGAATTCTCTCTTCGCCCTGCAGTTCTTTGTAGACCTTGCTCAAAGAATCAATCAGGTTCTTCTTGCGGCGGCGGAAATCGCTCTGACCGGGATAGTTGGTTCCATCGGCAAGCCAGAGGGACAGAACCGGCGAACCTGTATCCCGCATGATCTGGACGCATTCCAGCAGGTGATCCACGGCCTGGGCCCGGACGGCAGGATCATAATTGGTCACGGAGCCGTGGAGATACTCGTTCTTTTGGAATAGGTTGGGGTTAATGGCGCCGATCCGAATTCCCTTTGATTCGGCGTACTGTTTCAGGCCCGGCCAGTCATCTGTCTTGTCCCAGGGAATGTGCAGGGCAACAGCTGGCGTGATCCCCGTATACTTGTGGACAACTGCTGCGTCATCGATCTTTTCTTCCAATGTGCGGGCTGCGGTAGGATCATCATAGACAAAGAATCTAGTGCCGCCGGAGCTGTAACCCCAGGAAGGGGTCTCAACTTCCAGCTTCATTACATTCTTAAGTACTCTTTCCCGAGCTTCGCTGCTCAAATTCAACATCTCGATCAAACTCCTTTCTCCATTTCAGGCTTTACATTGCCAAGAACTTTTTTGATTCAGCGCTAAGTTCACTAAACTGGCGCTAAGGTTAATTCTTTAGTATAATAAATATATCATAATTACACACAATACACGAGGAGGTCCCAAATGCCTAAACCAGCAGGTAAGAAAAAATGGTACATACCCGATGCTTTCAACCCGTCCACAGGCCAGGGTGAAAAGTGGGAAAGCCACGACTGCGTCTCCATTCTTAATGTGGGCGAACAGGATGCGAAAGTTCGCTTCGCCTTCTACTTTGAAGACAGGGAACCTGTGGAGGACATTTATGTGACAATTCCCGGCAGGCACTGCAAGCATGTGCAGATGAATCGCCCAGAGCTGCTGGGGGGTTACGCTGTTCCACGGGATGTCCCCTACGCTATTATGGTAGAAAGCGATGTAGAAATCATTGTTCAGTACTCCCGCATGGATGTAACCCAGCCGAACATGACCCTCATGACCGCCATTCCTTACAGCGAGTAATCAGCTGAAGAAGATCAAAGGTGCTTTCTCCAGTGAGAGAGCACCTTTGTTTATTGCTGTACAGCGTGCCCCCTTAGATCTGAATCAGACCAGCCTGGTTAAAGTTCAGAGCTTTAGGCCCGTCATTGGTTACATGATAACCGTCTTCAACACGGAAACCTCCAAAGGGAGCCAAGAAGCAGGGGATGTCCACCGATACGATCATGTCTGCTTCAATCTTCACATCGCTTGCGGCATGGAAGATAGGCGGTTCAAACTCCACTAGGCCGACTGTATGGATGCCTACATAGGCGAAGTATGGATCGAGGCCCTTGGTTGCCATAACCTCTCTGGCTTTATGCTCTACTTCGCGCCCGATTGCACCTGGTTTCAAATGCCGGAGAACTTCATTCTGAGCTTCCACCGCAAGGGCGACAGCGTCAGCCAGTTCGGGATTGGGCCGTCCGACACTGATGGGTCTGCCCACTGCGCCATGGTATCCCTGATAACGAGGAATCACGGTCACACCGAGCAGATCTCCCCGTTCCACCCTGCGATGGGTTGCCCGCACCACAATAGGCGCAGCATGGGGTCCTGTGCCAACAATAGTGTCAATACCCGTCCCTTCGGTACCCATCATCCGCATTGCATACTCGGCTGCAGCCGCAATTTCATATTCGGGCACTCCAACATCAATGGCTTCCACAGCAGCTTCAAAGCCGACCTCTGCAATCTCAAAGCAGTACTTGATTACTTCAATTTCTGCAGGGCTTTTGATGGCCCGATGTTTATACATCAGTTCATCAACACTGGACAGCTCATAGTGTTCTGCCAACAAACTGTACAGGGCGACATCCATAAGTTCCTGTCCAATTATGCCAACCTTCCTGACTTTGTGGCCCAAAGCCGGTGCCATCTTCCCGATGATCTCCGGGAAAGTGCTCATCTTAGAGAAGGGATGGTCTTGTTCAGGGTGCTTAAATTCCTCGGCTACTACGATGTTGTCAATTTTCGCCGTCAGTTGCGCCAAAGCCTCAGCTTCCGGTCCTGTAACCAGTACCGATTCGCCCTCGGCAGGTATGAGGCAGCAAGAAGATTCGAAATGTGTGGCAAAATCAGTCACATAGCGAACGTGTGCCGGGCCTGCCGTGGAGCGGTCGTTAGAAAAGATTACGAGCAAATCCAAGCCGGCGTCCCGGGCTTCCTGCTGAAGCATCTGCCTCCGTAACGCAAACTCCTCAACGGGAATAACTGGCAACTTCGACATATCATCTCCTCCTTGATTTTATTCCAGTGATCTAAGCAGCCTTGCCAGGCGCTTCACTTGACTTAGATGAAAAACGTTCCAGGAACTGGGGTAGCAGAATTGCAACGATGAGCAGCATGCCGATGATTACCGTCATCATTTGTCCAGGGATGTTCAAAAGGCTCATGCCGAACCTGGAAGCACCGATGAGGAACAGGGCCAAGACTACTCCGATCATGGAACCGCGGCCGCCCTTGATGCTGACTCCCCCTAAAACTACGGCAGTGATGATCTCAAGTTCATAGTTGAGGGCGATATTGGGCCTGGTGCTGTAAATCCTTGAAGTGAGCAGAATTGCACTTAAGCCTGCCAGCAAACCGTTAACTGTAAACATAATGATCTTGATTCGATCAACCGGAAGTCCCGAGTAACGGCAGGCATCTTCGTTATTGCCGATAGCGTAGACCGTCCGGCCGAAGGTGGTCTTGTGCAGAATAAACCCGAAGATGGCGGCCAGGGCGAGAAAGATCACCAGCTGATTAGGAATATTGGTGTTCAGGAAGTAACCTTGGCCGATCTCGGCAAACTGGTACGGATAGCCGGTAATCGCCTGATTGCCCAAAAGTACGTAGGCAATGCCGCGATACAGCGAAAAGGTTGCCAAAGTTGCCACCATAGACGGCAGTTTGATCCGTGTAACAACCAAGCCGTTAAACAGCCCGCCAAGTGCACCCACCAGGAGGCAGAGCATGGCCGCGGGCCAAATGCCCATCCCGGCGCGGTAGGCAATGCCCATCACCGCTGCTGACATAGCCATGTTGGATGCCACCGAAAGGTCCATATTGCCTGAGATAATGATAAAGGTCATGCAAACCGCGATTACCCCTTTTTCCGTAAAATGCACGGTGGAGTCCAGGAGGTTGCGCAGATTTAAAAAGTGCGGAGACAGGTTGGACATCAAGATAAAGACGCCAACTAGCAAAAGAAACAACAGGAACTCCCAACGCCCGATTAGTTTTTTCATGCTTACTGCTCCCTTACTACCTTAGTTTTCTTCCTGCGTCGCACAATCTGATCCATGGCAACGGCTATCAGAATTACGATACCTTGAATGGCCAGTTTCCAGAATGGATTGGTTTGGGTTACGTTGAGTGCGTTTTCAATCATGGAACTGAGCACTGCACCAAGCAATACCCCGGTTACTCGCCCGGTACCGCCGGATACACTGACTCCGCCAAGCACGATAGCCGTCACTGTGGAAAACTCAAACCCAGTTGCAGTATCAGGCTGGGCTGAAGCAAAGCGCGATACCCACAAAACACCGCAGAGACCGTATAAAAAGCCTGTGGCAGAATAGACAATGTAGTTGATCTTGTCAGTATTGATCCCCGCCACCATTGCCGCCTGCAGATTGCCGCCTACGGCATAGACCTCTCGTCCGGTTTTGGTGTGAGAAAGAAAGTAGTAGAAAATGATGTAAAGCAAACCTGCGATAAAGATCAGGTTGGGGATTCCCAGAACAGTGCCCCTGGCAAGCCTGATAAAGTAGCTAGGCATTTCATGGGCGCTGACCCATTGGCCTTTGCTGGCTAAGAAGATCAATCCCCTGTAAATGGACATTGTACCTAAAGTAGCAATAATCGGGGGAATCTTACCCTTGACCACCAAGACAGAGTTGATGGAGCCGAGAACCAGACCGATCAGTCCGCCTAACAATAGCGCCAGGAATGGGTTGAGGCCCAATCCGCCTTTGTAAACTAACCCCACGAGCATGCCCGAAAGAGCCAGACCGGAGCCGACAGACAGGTCAATGCCGCCGGTCATCACAACCATCATCTGACCAATGGAGGCAATTGCTACAATCGCACTGTCCAGCAGGATGTCATGGAAGTTTGCCAGGGAAAAGAAGCGCGGACTGCGCAACGTAACGCCAAGGATCAGGACGAGAATAAAGATTACTAAACTAGTTTCCCGTTTTGAGCTGAGATTGGAAAAGGCAAAGCGCCTTTTCTCCGCTGTTCGAGCCATCAAAAACCCTCCTTAAACTGCATCTGCATCAACACTGCTTCGTCCAATGGCTGCATGCAAAATCAGCTCTTGCGTAGCTTCGCCTCGTTTGAACTCAGCGGCAATCTTCCCTTCATGCATAACCAGGATGCGGTCAGAGATCCCCAGCACCTCCGGCAGTTCGGAAGATATGATTATAATGCCTAGACCTTGCTCAGCAAGCTCGCCGATTAATGTGTGGACTGCAGCCTTGGCCTGTACGTCTATGCCCCTGGTCGGTTCATCTAGAATCAGGATCCTGGGTTCCGTTGCCATCCACTTGGCCAGCACTACCTTCTGCTGATTGCCGCCTGACAGGTTGCGGGCCAGCTGGGTGCAGCCTGACGTACGGATATTCAGAAGCTCAATGTACTTCTCCGTTATCTCCCGCTCTTTCTCTTTGTTCAGCAGGCTGTACTTGAACCTGTCCAGAATGGAGATGGTCGTATTCTGAGCAAGATCCATGGCCAAGACCAGGCCGTGATCCTGGCGATCTTCCGGAAGGTAGGCAATGCCGTATTTTAGAGCATCGCGGGCACTCTTGATATTGAGGCGCTGATTGTCAAGGAGGATTTCTCCCCGATCCAGGGATGTGATGCCGAAAACAGCCCGGGCCATCTCGGTCCTGCCTGCCCCTACCAGGCCGGCGATACCGAGGATTTCACCTTCGCGCACAGTAAAGGAAATATCGCTAAACTCGCCGTGGCGAGATATATTTTTCACTTCCAAGAGCGGTTTTCCGATCTTGACTTCTTTCTTTGGGTACAGTTCATCCACGGAACGGCCCACCATCATCCGGATCACTTCCTGCGTGGTCAGCTCCCCTGTAGCTTTAGTTCCGATGTATTTTCCGTCACGCAGCACGGTAACCCGATCTGTCAGTTCAAAGACTTCTTCCAGACGATGAGATATGAAGATGATTGCTACGCCGTCTTCACGCAAGCGATTAATAACCTTAAATAAACGCTCTGCCTCCTGAATGGTTAAGGCAGATGTGGGTTCGTCCATGAGCAGAATCTTTGAATCCAACGACAACGCTTTGGCGATCTCCACCAGCTGCCTCTCTGCAACATTCAAAAGTCCCATGGTAGTCCTGGGATCAAGGTGGATGTTGAGTTCCTTAAGCAGCTGCTCAGTCCTTTTATGCATCGCTTTCCAGTCCATGCGGTTCAGTTTGCCGCTCACAATGGGGTGGCCCATAAAGACATTCTCACTGATGCTGAGTTCCGGAAAACAGGTGGGTTCCTGATAAATAGCGGCAATGCCGGCGTGCTTGGCGTCCAGCGGATTGCTAAACGTAACGCGCTGGCCATCCAGAACGATTTCGCCCTCGTCAGGCTGATGCACTCCAGTTATAATTTTGAGCAAGGTTGATTTTCCTGCGCCATTTTCCCCCAGCAGGCCATGGATTTCACCAGGCTTCAAGTCAAACTGGACGCCATCCAGGGCGACAACACCGGGAAAACGCTTTTTTATATTCCTTAATTCCAGTAGTTTTCCTGACATAATACTGCTCCTTTACCGAACTTCCGAAGATCAACAGCCAACAGGCTTGTATAGTGAGGTGGCGGCCCCCACCTATTTTGCATTCAAGGAGCCGCCAGCACCAATACTACAAAAGGCTTATCTGAAAACGCTAGTGGATTCTAGTAAACGTCTGCCCACTCGTCAATGTTGTTGATGTCAAAGACAAATGGTGCGCCAAGCAGAACTTCCAGACCGCCGCTGCCGTCAGCAACGATCTCTCTTTCGCCCATGCGGCCAACGTTCACAATCTCTCCGGCTTCGCCTTTGATTGCGCCTGTCAGCATTGCATGTGCCATGTAGCTGGAAACATAGCCGAGATCGATTGGGTTCCACAGAGCAATAGCTTCACTTGTGCCGTTGCGGATGTACTCAGCCATTTCGCTGGGCAGTCCCAGTCCGGTTAGGGCAACTTTGCCGGACAGACCTTGGTCTTCGATGGCACGGGCTGTTGCTGCCAAACCTACAGTTGTGGGAGAGATGATGCCTCTCAGGTTAGGACGGGAACGGAACAGGCCGAGGGCCTCGTTGTAGCTCTTTTCTCTGAGGTCGTCACCGTAAACAATACCTACAAGCTCCATCTTTTCATACTCAGGCTTGGTGAGTTCCTGCAGCATCCAGCTGATCCAGACGTTTTGGTTCGCCATGGTGGATGTAGCACTGAGAATTGCGATTTCTCCTTCATAGTCAATCATTTCAGCAATCATTTGTACCTGCATGCGGCCGATTAACTCCATGTCAGCCTGATTCAGGAACAGATGACGGCCTGCCGGGGCGACGCCCGAGTCAAAGGCAACTACAGTGATGCCGCGGTCCATTGCTCTTCTCAATACTGGTACCAAGGCATCCGGATCATTGGCGCTGACCAGAATCGCATCGACCTGCTGTGCGATCAAGGCGTCAATCAGCTCGATTTGGCCTTCAGAAGTTGGTGTTGCAGGGGCTTGGAAAATGAAGTTGAAGCCGAGTTCGGCAGCAGCTTCCTCTCCGCCGCGGCGGCAAGCCTCGAAGAACGGGTTCCCTGCACCCTTAACAACCATGGCAATGGTGAAATCCTGGGCATATGCCGGGAATGCCATTACAAGTGTCAGAAGCAAAATACCAACAACCAACAGTCTCTTTTTCATCATTCTTGTTAGCCCTCCTTATTAGACTGAAATCTTTACATTTCGAAACAACTCAACGCCTCTCGGTGGCAAACCACCTCCTCACTTTACTCCTACTTAAAGTATTCGAGGCGACTTCCCTTTTTCCTTCATTTCTATCATACGATGCGTAACATTTTATAAAGAAATGTTTGTTTGTTACACGAAATGTTCCAATTCCAACCATTTAGTGCCAACAAGACAGGACCCCTAATAGATGTTAACATTCGCCTCCCTGACAGCAGCCTCCACTTCCGGCGGAAGCGGCTTCTCACAGGCGATGGCATCGATTTCGGCCAATGTTGCATATGTAAAGGGCAAATTCTTGTCAATCTTACTGCTATCAATTAAAACGATTACTTCCCGTGCCTCCTTTACTACCGCCTTTTTCAGCTCACTTTCGTAAACGTTGGCGACAGTAAACCCCCGATCAACCGAAAAACCGGAGGCAGCCATAAATGCTAAGTCGATGTTTACCGACTCGAGCAGCTTTATGGCCGCGGGTCCGGAAGCAGACAGTGTATTTCGGTTGATCAGCCCGCCCACGGTCATCACCGTGGGCAGACTTCTCTTTTGAATCTCAAGGGCGATATTCAAACCGCTGGTCAGCACAGAAAACCTTTCGTTAGGCAAGATTTCGGCAAGGCTCATGATCGTGCTGCCTGAATCAAAATAGAGAGAACGTCCCTCTTCTACCAAGTGCAGCACTTTTTGAGCAATGGCGAGCTTCGCATCTTTGTTCTCCTGGGCGCGGATTTCATAGGGATTCTCTTCGCCGCCCTTCACCGCCAATCTCTTTACACTCACCGCTCCCCCGTGGGTGCGGATGACGAGGCCCTCCTTTTCTAAAGCGTCCAGATCACGCCGCAAAGTCATGGTGGAGAGCCCAGGGAAGAGCTCGTTCAATTCCCTGAGCCTGATCTCACCTTTCTCTTCAATCAACTCCTGGATCCGCTCTTTTCTTTCTGCTGACATTCAGGATTACCCCCTACAAGCCTGCTCGTTTGCGAAGCAGTTCTGTTCTTCTGCTGAAATCCTGCTTGGAGCTGTGCCCTTGGAGGGGCATAATCTTCTCGTTAATCGCATCGATCATCCACTCAGGCTGAGGGAAGAAGAACTCTTCCAGCTCGTGGGCAGGCGTGATCCAGTTGCGGGCGCCGACGACAACCGGCGGAGCGTCCAAATCGTCAAAGGCAAGTTCGCTGATGGTCTGAGCCATCTCTTTCAGGTAAGAGCCGCGCTCGCAGGCATCGCTGGTCAACAGGATCCTTCCGGTCTTGGCCACAGATTTCAGCACCAGATCATAGTTGAAGGGCACCAAGGTCCGGGCGTCGATAATCTCCGCGGAAACACCGTATTTTTCCTCCAAGATGTCTGCAGCCTGTAACGCACGGTATAGAGTGGCTCCTACCGTCAGGATGGTGACGTCTTTTCCTTCCCGCTTCACATCGGGTTCGCCGATGGGCACTTCGTAATATCCCTCTGGAACCTCGGGCCTGAACCGTTCACCCATGTCATAGATTCTCTGGCTTTCAAAGAACACTACCGGATCGGTTCCCATCAGGGCACTGTTCATCAGACCCTTGGCATCATAGGGCGTGGCCGGGAAGACTACCTTGAGCCCTGGTATGTGGGCCGGCAGAGTGGTCCAGTCCTGGGAGTGCTGCGCCCCGTACTTGCTGCCTACAGACACTCTGAGCACCAGGGGCATCTTCAGTTCTCCAGCACTCATGGCCTGCCATTTGGCTAGCTGGTTGAAGACTTCATCTCCAGCCCGGCCCAGGAAGTCGCAGTACATCAGCTCAACAATCACTCGTCCGCCAGCCATGGCATAGCCCACTCCCGAGCTGACAATGGCGGCTTCAGAGATGGGAGCATTGAACAGGCGGTGGTAGGGCAAAGCCTCAGTCAGGCCCCGGTAGACTGCAAAGGCCCCTCCCCAGTCCCTGACGTCTTCACCATAGGTGATGAGGGTGGGATCAACATAAAACTTATCAAAGATGGCCTCAAAGATCCCGTCCCGCAGCTGGAACGTCCGCATGGCTGACTGTCCCTCTTGCACCTTTGTACGAATCTTGCGCTTGATCTGCTGGACCCTGGGATTCTCTTCCTTGGGAATCAGGGTTTCGCAAGGGCGATCCTCCATCTTCTCGATCCGCTGATTTGAGAACATATACTCCGCAATGGCATCGGGCTGGCTGTTCAAATCCATCCGGGGTGAAACATCGTCGTCAACAGCGATTTTCACGATCTTGGTGAGCTGCTCTTCCACACGGTCCCAGACCTTTTGCAGTTCATCTTCGGTGGCGACTCCTGCTTTAATCAGCTCTTGTTTATAAGCCAAGATGGAATCGTGCTGCTGCCAAGCTTCAATCTCTTCCTTGGAACGGTAAGTGGAAGAGTCAGAGGGCGAATGGCCGGCAAAGCGATAAGTTACCACATCAAGAAGGACCGGCCCCCGTTTTTCTTCCAAAATCTGGAGTTTGCGACGCATAGCGTCGATGACTGCCAGGGGATTGAAACCGTCTACCCGCTCGGCATGCATCTGCTCAGGGTTGACACCGGCGCCTACGCGGGCCAAAGCTTCAAAGCCCATGGTTTCGCCTGCAGTCTGGCCGCCCATGCCGTAGTGGTTATTGAAGAAGTTGAAGATAATAGGCACGCCGCCTTGATACTCGCCTTCCCACAGTTCCTTGAACTGTCCCATGCTGGCCATGTTCAAAGCTTCCCAGACCACTCCGCAGCCGAGGGAACCGTCGCCGATGTTGGCAATCACGACTCCTTTTTTGCGGTTGATCTTCTTATACATGGCTGCTCCCAGCGCAATGGCTGCTGAACCGCCTACAATGGCATTATTGGGATAGACTCCAAAGGGAGTAAAGAAGGCATGCATCGAGCCGCCCAAACCTTTTTGGAAACCGGTTTCCCGGGCAAAGATCTCAGCCAGAGTACCGTAGAGCAAAAACAGGTTCGCCAGCTCCTTGGTATCTGTCTCTCCGTCTGTGATGTTGCGAACCGCTTCCAGGATGGAACCGCCGAGGTACTCTTCCATCACTTTCTCCAGTTCTGCAGCATCCATTTTCTCAATAACCGAAAGGCCCTTGGCTAGAATTTCGCCGTGGCTGCGGTGGGAACCGAAAATCAGGTCATCCTGGTCTAAAAGGTAAGCCTGACCCACTGCAGATGCTTCCTGACCAATGGAAAGGTGTGCAGGGCCTGGATAGTTGTAGCTGATGCCGTTGTATTCGCCTGTGGTTTTAATAGACAGGAGCATTTCTTCAAACTGCCTGATAATCACCATGTCCCGGTAAATTCTGACAAGGTCTTCCCGGGAATAGTTTTCCAATTCTTCTTCCAGCGTCTTGTTATAGGTATTGACCGGGATATTGGAAAACGCTATCTCCGAGCTCTTCCGCACCTCATTTGGGTCAACGAACAGTTGTTTAGCCATTTTCTCGCTCTCCTTTTCTTCGTTTTATACGCATAGCAACAGGGAAAAGGCCTCTAGCTTAGCGGTGAGTTCCTGCAAGAATCTTGCACCGTAAGCGCCATCTACCGCTCTGTGGTCAAATGTCAAAGAGAGACCCATGGCTGGATAATGGATGAATTCCCCGTCCTTCTGTTTTATCTTCCACTCAATGGTGTTTACTCCCAGAATACCGGTCTGGGGCAGGTTGATAATGGGACTGAAGGTCTCTATTCCAAAGGGTCCGAGGTTGGTCACTGTAAAGGTGCCGCCCTGCAGGTAATCGGGGTTGATGTTGCCTGCATGGCATTGCTCAATCAGGGACTTAACCTCAAGGGAACTCTCCAGGAGGGACTTCCGGTTCGCATCGAAGAGAGTAGGCACCATCAACCCACGCTCGGTGTCTACTGCCACGCCGACGTGGGCGTTCCGGAAAATCCTCATTTTATCGTCAATGAGGTGCGCATTCAAATCCGGGAAGCTGGGCAAAGTCCGGGACACTGCGAAAACCACCATATCGTTCAGGGTAATCTTTGCCAGGCCGGAATCGGACTTATCTGCCTTCAGTTTCTTGCGCAGCTCCATAATCTCAGTTGCATCGAAAGAAGTATTCAGGGTGACCCGAGGCACAGCAGAAGCAGAAGCGCTCATTCTTTCCCCAATCAGCTTCCTTTGTCTTGACAGTTCCACTTCCTCATAACCATGCTCATCCGCCTGCGGTGCTGGCGCTGTGACAGCCGCTGCCGCAGCTGCGGCCAGGACATCCTGGGAAACGATCCTGCCTTCTGCACCTGTAGGAGAAGCAAGCTTGTAATCTATCCCCAGCTCCGCTGCAACCCGTCTGGCGCGGGGTGAAGCTTTGACCTGCCCGCGGCTTTGGATTGGCGTTTGCCTCACTTCCGGGGCGGGGGCGGCTGGTGCTGGTACCGGCTCCGGCTTAGGTTCAGGTGCAGAGACCTCCTCTACAGCCGTTTCCGACTGGTTGGCATGGGGGTTAAACTCTGAAGTGTCCTCACCTTCTTCGCCAATAACAGCAATTGTGGTTAAGACCGGCACTTCATCGCCTTCTTCGAAGAAGCGCGCCAAAAGGACGCCCGAAACCGAGGCCTCCTCGTCAAAGGCAGTCTTGTCTGTTTCATAGGCAAACAGCAAATCTCCTTCTGCGACACGGTCTCCCACCTTCTTAAACCAGGTCGTGAGTATGCAGCTCTCCACGCTCTGGCCTTGCTTAGGCATGATAATTGGGGTTGCCATTGCTCCTCCACCTCTCCCTGAATGTTTTGTTCTATTAGAACATATTTGTGATATTAAGTAACATATTCTAGCTTAATCTTAGCAAGAACAGCGCCTTATGTCAATAAAAAGACGCCCGGCAGGGAAGATTCTTCCCGCCGGGCAATCCAGTTGTTATATGTGATTATGGATTACTTGTAGAGAGGCCCTAAGGTGGTGCAGGCCCTGTAGTCTGCTGCCTCCAGCTCGCTGGTTCCAAACAAGTTCCAGGCATCGGGGCGGAAGATGCGCTCCCGTTCAACATTGTGCATGTTAACAGGTATCCGCAGCATCGAAGCTAAGGTAATCATCAAATCGCCCACATGGCCGTAGGTCAGCACACCGTGGTTGGCGCCCCAGTCGTTCATCACAGAGTAGACATCCTTGAAGGAGCCGCGGCCTGTGAGCTTAGGAGCAAACCAGGTGGTAGGCCAGGTTGGGTCGGTGCGATTGTTGATAATTTCGTGAACTTCATCGGGAATATCCACGGTATATCCTTCAGCAATCTGGAGCACAGGACCTAAGCCTTTGACAATGTTAATTCTGCTCATGGTCACCGGCATGCCGCCCAGGGTCCTGAAGTTGGAGGAGAATCCGCCGCCGCGGAAGTAGCCTGTGTTGGCCGGCCTCCAGCTGGTGGCAGCCAGGCATTTGTCCGCTTCTTCCTCAGTGATTTCCCAGAAGGGCTTCATAACCGGCTTGCCGTCTCTGCTTTGCCGCCCAGTTCCGTCAAGGGACGCCGAACCGGAGTTGATCAAGTGGATGATACCTTCGCTGGCCAAGCCGGTCAATTTATGTCCGGTCACCCGCTGGACTGCCTCGGGGCTCCAGAATGTTCTGACGTCCGCGAAGATCTGGGCAGTATTGGTCAGCAAGTGGCCGAACAGCATGCAGACGCCGTTGAGGCTGTCGTTCTCTGTGGCCAGGCAGAAGGGCTGGCGGATGCCGTTCCAGTCAAAGGAAGAATTGAGGATGGCTTCCATAAAGTCCCCGTTGGGGAAGTGGTCTGTCCACTGCCGCTGTCCCTGGAAGCCTGCGGCAATCGCGTTGCGGCCCCGGGCTTCCTCGCCAAAGCCCATTTCTTTCAGTTTCGGATTGCCAATCATCAGATCTCTGGCAATCAGGGTCATCTTAACGACGAACTCCCAGTCCCTATCCTTTTCCTCCCGGCTCTTTTGCAGTTCGGGAGCATTGTTGTCTGCGCCTTCTTTGCACTTTTCCTTCACCCACTTGAGGGCACGTTCATATTCCTCGTGATCGTAAATCCCTTCGTTGACTCTGCGGGTGAACTCACTCATGTCGATGTATTCATTTCTCATTCCCAGGTAATTCTGGAAAAACTCCTCATTGACAATTGAACCGCCGATGCCCATGGAAACTCCGCCCATGGACAGGTACGACTTGCCCCTCATTGTGGCAGCAGCCAAACCTGCTTTGGCAAATTTAAGCAGCTTTTCCTGCACTTCTTCAGGAATTGTCTCATCATGAATATCCTGGACGTCCCTGCCGTAGATGCCAAATGCGGGAAGGCCTTTCTGATTGTGGGCAGCCAATGCTGCTGCTAAGTAAACTGCACCGGGACGTTCCGTTTTGTTCGAGCCCCAGATAGCTTTGGGTCTAAACGGATCCATATCGATCGTTTCTGTTCCATAGCACCAGCAGGGGGTGACTGTCAGCGAAACGCCGACCCCTTCCCTTTGGAACTTCTCTTCTGCCCTGGCTGCATCAGCTACACCGCCGATGGTGGTGTCGGCAATTACACACTCCACTGGCAGGCCATTGGCATGGCGCAGATTCTCACTCAAAAATCTGGCCGCTGTCTTGGCCATATTCATGGTCTGCTCCTCCAGCGACTCGCGCACACCTCTTTCCCTGCCGTCAATCACGGGTCTGATGCCAATCTTGGGCATAGAGCCGATCAGTCTGTTCTTACCCTCAACCACGACACATCCTCCTTCCAAGACTAAACAGTTACAACGCCTTTTTTCAGAATAATATTCGCATAGATGGCCGTCTCGCCCGTGGCTACTACGGCATAGGCCTGCTTGGCCCTTTCATAGAACTCGAAACGCTCCAGATACGTAACCTGCTCCGCAGTGCCGCCATTTTTTGCCACGATCTCTTCATAGCGGGCCCAAATCTCCGGCCTGGCTTCGCCAGGACCTGTATCCATGAGCATCACAGGGTGCTCAACATAGGCATCTAAAGGAAACAGCTGCAAGATAGCATCCAGTAAGTCCGGAACATTGTGGCCATCACATCTAACTAACCGTTTGGCTAAACTTGCCGCAGGAAAATTTCCGTCACCTAGGACAAGCTCATCTCCATGTCCCATTTCCATGAGAGTTTTTATAAGTTCAGGCGAAATAATAGGTGGGATTTTCATTAACATTTCAGTCACCTCTCGGGTGGCATAGATTTTAGAGTGGATTACAGACCCCTCTACCGGGGCCTGTAATCCACTTTTTTCAGTCAGCTGTATTTTGTATGCTGCTACTTATCAGTCGTAGAGCAGCGGTGCAATTACGCTGGAATCCATGTTGTTTGCATCATACCAGTAGAAGCCTGTGTCGATTACTTCTGGCAGCTCTTCGCCTCTGAGGGCAAGAACGGCTGCTTCTACAGCTTTGTAGCCAATGCCGTATGGGTTCTGGGTGATTGCGCCTTCCATGACACCGGAACGAATAGCATTCAGCTGCAGTCCGCCGGAGTCGAAACCTACAACCACGATGTCGTCAGCTTTGTTGAGCTCAACAACTGCGTTGATAACGCCTACGGCAGAACCTTCGTTGCCGCCGAAGAAACCGGCCAGATCAGGGTTAGCTTGGATAATGGCTTTTGCCAAGTCAGTGGATCTGAGATGGTCGCCGCCGCCATACTGCACGTCCACGATTTGGATATGCGGATAGGCTTCATTGATGCGGTCTACAAAGCCGTCACGTCTCTGGGTTCCGCTGTGGCTGACTTGGTCATGAACGATTACGGCTACTTTGCCTTCATAACCAATAAGTTCTGCCATGCGGTCTGCGGCCTTGGCTGCTGCTGCATAGTTGTCGGTGGCAGCTGTGGTCAGAACGAGGTCGCTGTCAACACCGGAGTCAAAAGCGATAATGGGAATGCCTCTTCCGGCTGCAACTTCCAGCAAGGGGATAGCTGCTTTGCTGTCGAGGGCTGCAATTACGATAGCATTTGGCTGCTTGTCCAAAGCGGTTTGCAGCATGTCGATCTGTTTTGCAACTTCACTTTCACTTTCGGGACCTTCAAAGGTGATGGTTACGCCATAGTCTGCGGCTGCTGCATCGGCACCTGATTTAACTGCCTGCCAGAACTGATGCATGAACCCCTTGGAAATGACCGGAATGTAGATCTCCTGGGCCATGACGAGACCACTTCCTGCAACGAGCAAAGCCAACACAACAACCAAAGTCAATACTCTCTTCACGTTTTCTTCCTCCTTTAATGACTTTTGTTTTTGTTTTTATTTCAAACCCCTGTGGGGTTCAAAATACCTGAACTATTCCTTGCGGCGGCGGATAATGTCTGTGTAGACTGCCAGGATGACAATGGATCCAATGACAACAGTCTGCCACTCCTGGGGGATGGAAAGAATCCTCAGCCCGTTAGTCAGCACACTCATGATAAAGGCGCCGATGATGGTTCCCAGAATGGTACCGCTCCCGCCGCTAAGCGACGCTCCTCCTATAACTACTGCCGCAATGGCCTCGAGCTCATAGCCAACGCCAAGGGCGGGCTGGGCTGAGTTCAGGCGGGAGGCCATCACTACGCCGGCCACTCCGTAGAAGAAGCCGCCCAGTACGTAGACTGCGATCTTCCAGCGATCCACGTTAATACCGGAGAGACGGGTTGCCTCTTCATTGCTGCCGATGGAGTAGGTGTAACGGCCAAACACGGTCCGCCCCAGCACGATGCTGGCAATAATGGCCAAGCCGAAGAAAAGGAAAACAGAATACGGGATGCCAAAAAGTGTACCCATGGCAATCAGGCGGAACTTTGGCTCATGCAGGAAATAGATTGGCCTGGAACCGGAGATAACCAGGTTCAAACCGGCGGCAATCATCTGCATGCCCAGGGTCGCAATAAAGGCCGGCAGCCTCATCTTGGAAATAAGCAAACCGTTGATGAGACCCGCCATCATTCCGGATAATATTGCGCCAGCAACACCAACCCAGATCGGAAGTCCCCAGAAAGTAATCAGGACGCCGGCAATCACCGAACAGAATGTCATCACTGTTCCGATGGAGAGGTCAATTCCACCGGTGATGATAATAAAGGTAACGCCCGTTGCCAGGATGCCTACTACTGCAGTGGAGAGCAGGATTCCGACGAAGTTGGAAAAAGTAGCAAAGTTTGGCGATGCAATAGAAAATACAATGATCATTACAAGCAAGCTGGAAAAGGCCAGAAGTTTCTGCTTGGATTCCGATTTCATCAGTGAACCTCGCCTTTTCGCCAATTCTGTACTCATCACGATTCCTCCAGTCCTTTACACAATCTGCGCAACCAGCTAAAGGGCGGTTGCATAGCTCATGATTGTTTCCTGTGAAGCTTCTTTTCTACTCAATTCACCTGTAATTCGCCCTTCGCACATAACGATGATGCGATGGCTCATCCGCAACACTTCAGGCAGGTCTGAAGAAATCATGATGATCGACTTGCCCTCCGCCGCCAGATCGTTGAGCAGTTTATAAATCTCATGCTTCGCCCCGACGTCGATTCCCCGTGTGGGCTCATCAAAAATGAGAATGTCGCTGTCCCGCAGCAGCCACTTGGCAATCACACATTTTTGCTGGTTTCCGCCTGACAGATTGGCCACCCGCTGGTCAATGCTTGGGGTTTTAATGTTCAGGACATCCACCAGATTCTTGACAGACCCTTTCAGCTCCCGGCCCTTGACCCAGCCCAGGGTACCTTTAAACTCTTCGTAGTTCGTGATGCCCACATTTGAGGTTACATCAAGTCCCAGGGCCAGACCCAAATGCCTGCGGTCTTCGGACAGATAGCCTATGCCCATGCTGGCAGCATCAGCCGGACTTGAAATATTAACTTTCCTGCCCCGCAGGTACACCTCGCCTGAAACTAAGGGGTCAGCGCCAAAGAGGGCTCTGGCCAGTTCAGTACGTCCAGCGCCGAGGAGGCCGGCAAAGCCTAGGATCTCACCCTTCTTCAAAGTGAAGCTCACATCTTTGATCCGTCCGTCCCGGCGGGTCATGTTCCTGACTTCCAAGACTACTTCACCGCTGTCCTGCACCGGTTCGTCGGAGAAGTCTTCATAGAGCTCCCGGCCCACCATCATGCTGATGATCTGGTTTACATCCGTGTCCTTCGTCTCTACAGTGTCGATATAGGATCCGTCCCGCAGAACCGAAATGCGGTCTGTAATCTGCTTCAGTTCTTCCAGGCGGTGGGAAATGTAGATGATGCCTACACCGTTGGATTTTAATCTCCGTATAATTGCAAAGAGCTGCTCGATTTCATTGTCCGCCAGCGCTGCGGTAGGTTCATCCATAACCAGAACTTCCGAGTTGTAAGATACAGCTTTGGCGATTTCCACCATTTGCTGCGCCGCTACCGGCAGGTCCATCACTTTGTCCCTTGGATCAAGGTCAATGTTCAGAGTATCCAGCAGCTCCTGCGTCTGCCGGTTGATCTGCCTCTCATCAAGGAGAAGTTTGTGCTTGCGAGGCTCCCTGCCGATATAGATGTTTTGCGCCACTGTCAGATGGGGCACTAAGTTGAACTCTTGGTGAATAATGCTGATACCCATGTCCAAAGCGCTGCGCGGTGAGGAAAACTGCACTTCATTGCCCTTGTAGTAGATTTTGCCTTTATCAGGAGTATAAATCCCGGTCAAAATCTTCATCAGAGTGGATTTCCCGGCGCCGTTTTCGCCGACCAAGGCGTGCACTTCCCCCGCCCGCAGCTCAAACTGGCCGTTGTCCAAGGCCTTTACGCCCGGGAATGACTTGTGTATATTCTCCATTCTCACTAAAACTTGCTGCACTAATATCACCCCAACATTCCATTTCCCTAAAGTCCTGTTACGTAGAATGACGAACAAACAATTGAGGATCCAGGTAGATTTTTTCCGTGCCCTTCAATTCTTTGTTGATCTGCTTAAGCAGCAGATCCATAGCCTTGACCCCCATCTCGTAAGCCTGCTGGTTCATGGATGTAAAGAAGGGGTCTAAGACGGTTCTGTTGTCTAACTCGTCAAAACAGACGATGGCCATATCCTCCGGCACGGAGAACCCTGACTCCCTCAGGGCATAGACGGCACCGATGGCCAAAAAGTTGTTTGTTGCAAAGAGTGCCGTAGGCGCCGGATCACTCTCCAGCAGGCTTTGGACCAAGGTATACCCAACTTCTGGAATTGGCTTTGTCCCGATTTTTATATACTCATCTCTCACTTCCAAACCGGCTCTTTGCAGCGCATCAACATAACCCTTATTTCTCATGTTAAATACCGAAGTATCGTTCGCGGCTGTAATCAGCCCAATCCTCTCATGCCCCAGTTCTATGAGGTATTCGGTAAGTTCGGCAGCACCTTTTCTGTTGTTGGAGCTCACCAGACTGATCTCCATCCCGGGAATCTCTCTGTCCACAAGGACCAAGGGCACCTTATTCTTCAAAATCGGACCCAAAGTCTCTCCCTTAAGGGAGACAGGATCGAGAATTATTCCGTCCACCCGCCTCTCGAGGAAAATGTGAACGTATTCTTCTTCCCGGTCGATCTCCTCGTTCGTGTTGCCAAAAATCACAACGAAACCGTTTTGGTTTGCCCGCTCTTCGATGCCGTGAAACATTGTTGCAAAGAAGCTGTTGGTTATATCAGGCAGCATCACAGCAATCGTCTTGGTCTTTTTCCTCACCAGGCTGCTGGCATTGTAATTTGGGACGTAGTTCATCTCATCGAGGAATTTCTGCACCCGTTTGCGAGTTGAGTCCTTCACATAAGGGTGATTGTTGATCACTCGAGATACAGTGGAGATGGAGACACCTGCCTTTTTGGCCACATCGAAAATTGTTGTCATTTCTGAAAACCCTTTCAGAACTAGCGAAATAAAAGCAGTGAACGCTATGGCGATTGAAAACCCTTTCAGAAGCTATGAATTAAATGTGCGAACGATACAGTTCACAGCCCAGCTCCAGCACTTCACTGTCGTCTTAATCTTTTTCCAAGGTGACCCTTAACAACTTACTTATTATACTACATTCTGTTAAGAAATTATGCAAGTGTTATTTTCTAAAATGCTAGATTGTCAAAAATATCCTGTGAAACAGTCACATTTCGTTAACTGCAAGGGGATCTGTGTCTGGACGGGAATATCCCAGGGAGGTCCGGAAAAAGCCCGAGAGGCAGTTCCATGGTTATACTTGAGGCACAAGACGGGAGAGATGAAAAGTGATTGATAAGAAACATGTTGCTGAAAATGTACTGGAAGTGATCAGGAGGGCAGGTGAACTCTTGAATGAGCTTGCAGGCTCAGGCTTTACAGTAGACTTCAAGCGCAGGGCGGATATGGTCACCAGTGTAGACAAAGCAGTTGAGGATTACATAGTTCAAAGGCTCCAGACAGCCTTTCCCAAGTTTTCATTGTTTTCAGAAGAAGCAGGCCTGCTCGAAGCAGAAAACACCGATTATCTGTGGTTGATAGACCCCCTGGACGGAACCACTAACTTTGTCCACGGCTTCCCCTACTACTGCATCTCCATCGCCCTGACCTGCCGGGGTGAAGTTGTCCTGGGCGCGGTCAATGATGTGACGCGAGGCGAGATCTTCCACGCCATCCAAGGTGAAGGAGCTTTTCTGAACGGGAGAAGAATCAGCGTTTCGCAAACCGCCAACCTGAGGGACAGCCTGGTTGTGACAGCCTTTGCCAACGGAGATCATCCTGCCAATGAGGCCAATATGCGCCACTTTACCAGAGCAATGAAAGTCTGCCAGGCTGTGCGGCGGACCGGTTCAGCAGCCCTTGACCTCTCGTATGTTGCCTGCGGCAGGCTTGATGCCTATGTGCAAAAGGGAATAAATTCCTATGACATTGCAGCCGGGTGCCTCATACTGCAAGAGGCTGGAGGCAAGGTCTCCAGCCTCGATGGACAAACCTTCTCCCTCACCTTAGGAGAAGTGATGGCAACCAATGGCCTCATTCACTCAGACATGGAAGCCCTGACCCTCAACTGAGGCAGGGCTTCCGATATTCGTCAATTTGTCACATTTGATCGAGGGACTGTCCCTCTAGAGGATGGTCATGTAGCAGCCTTGCAGCTGGGTGGGAATGTCGCCTATATAGAAGCAGGTGTTAGCAAAGGTGCCGATGTAGTCTTTACCAAGCATTGCATCTATGTGGGAGCGCATGGTGAACTCCGGCAGTTTGCCAATTAAACGTTCGCCGTCAAACAAGAAACTGACCTGGACCGGGCTGGCATAGGAACCGTCTGCTGTAAAGTCACCGCCCGACGCCATGAAGACAAAGACGGCGGGCTGGCCTTGGAGGGCTTTCTTGATGTCTTCGGAATCTGTCTTAAAAGCCAGTGACCTGGCATGTGCCCCGTCAATAGTGGGCGGATCGTCATAGCCCCCTGCCGCTGCCCCTGTATGGTCAAGATTATAGAGCTGAGCGGTCTTTTTGTCCGTCAGAAGCCTGCTCAGCTTCCCAGCCTCAATTAGGGCAAGGCGGTCACCCGCGAGCACAACCCCTTCTCTGTCGAAAAACGGGCGGCCGTTGGTTACTGGATTGCGGTTCAGTTCAATAGTGATTTTTTCTGAAAAGAGCTTTTGGCCTAGCTTGCCGCTAAACAGGGAACTTCCTTTGGCGTAGCGTTCGCCGTTTAACGAGCGGCCGATAAAATCCAAAGGTCCATCGGCACCGAGAGTGAAGACTGGCAGGACTTCGCCCTTGGGCAGTTCCACTTTGTTGCGGTAGGCCTCCAGAAAATCCCGATTGAAATTCAGGAATTTGTCTCTATCAAACTTCCTGGTTTGACAGACCAGCGCGCCGTCAAAGAGATTTGCGGTTGACTTTTCTTTCAGAATCAGGGTGAGGGCAAAAAACGCATCGCTGTATTCTAGATCCAGCCCCTCGGTGTTATGCATCTGAACAACAAACTCGCTGGCTGAGAAGGCTTCGCTGAAGCTGAAGTCTGGGAATTCTTCCCGCAATACCGCCAGCACCTGCTCTGCATGTTCCAAAAGCTCCTGCGAGCTCATGGGCTGATCATTATAAGAGCGGTGATCCTTGAGGTCC
>MTKW01001951.1_pt1 | contig 28564 bp, 30 predicted proteins | sample 1042761 | NCBI WGS metagenome assembly MTKW01 (sample SAMN06205366, study PRJNA360243) | anaerobic digester metagenome | biome: Wastewater treatment plant; feature: Anaerobic digester sludge; material: sludge; isolation source: anaerobic digester fed with sludge from wastewater treatment plant ...
TCCAGGGGCGGCAAGCCTGTTTTGAGAGTACACAGGCTCAACCAGATTCTAAGGTGGTTTAACACTCACCTTGAAAAGGACAATGAAGATTATGATCCAGCGCTCTCATAGTCAGCCATCACATGCAAACTGAGAGCAGCAAAATCGGGAGGGTTAACAAGTGATCAAAACAAATGAGGATCGCCTAGTAATGCTATCTGTCTCAGGGGAAATCTCGTCACCTGGAGCCAGGCCTAGAATGTGTTACGACGGCCGCATCAGGGTAAGTCCTGGAACAGGTGGAATCGCCTACAACGTAAGAGTTGGAGATCCTGCCTTTGGCTGGGCCGGCGACCACGTTGAACCGGGAGTAAGCACCAAGAACAAGGAAGACGGCCCGAACCAGGGATATAACACCCTTTCATGCATAGGTAATACCGCCTATGTTATCTCTGGAGATGCAAAAGGCGCAAAAGGAACGGTTACAGGCAAACATGGCGGTATTGAGCACGTACTCATCCACTTTGAGAAAGACGTTCTCGAGAAACTCCAAATAGGCGACAAAGTACAGGTAAGGTCTATTGGCCAGGGCCTTGAACTGGCTGACTATCCCGAAGTAAAATGCATGAACCTGGACCCCGGCTTCCTGCATAAAATGGGTATTGTTGAGAAAGACGGAGTCCTTGAAGTTCCTGTATCGGCAATGGTACCCCCTGAGTTTATGGGAAGCGGCCTTGGAGCTTCATCTGCTGAAACAGGCGACTACGATATCACCTCTATGGAGCAAGACAGGCTTAAGGAGCTGGGACTTGACAAGATCAAACTAGGCGACATAGTCGCAATTATGGATTCGTCATCATATTATGGCAGAAGCTACAGAGTCGGTGCCGTCATCATCGGAATAGTGGTCCACAGTAACTCCTTTGTTTCAGGCCACGGCCCAGGCGTAACTTCACTTCTCACATCTCTTACAGGCAAGATCAAACCTGTTAAGGTTGAAAAAGCAAACATAGCGGGTTACCTCAATCTCAACTGATTGCTAGAAACCTTTGAAGGGCAATTGGCTTAAAGCAAGAAAGAGGCGGGAACACTGAAGACTGCAGTCCCCGCCTCTTTGTAAAACTACCCGCTAGAAGAACTTCACTGAGGCGGTTTTCTGAGCAAGCAAGTAACCACTTACCTCTCGCAACATATTATGTAACGATTCCTACCTGCGGGAGGTGAAACCATGGTAGACAAGAATTTGCTCAAGGCGGCCCTTGAGGTAGCGGATAGGCCGATTGATGGAAGATGCAACCCAAACGGCGAATGCTGCTGCCCGGGTAAGGTGGTTTATGTCATATTCACCAACTGCCTAACAATCAACAATGGAGCATGCCCTGACTGGGAATTCTGCGATCAGAATTGCCCGACTGGTAACGCCCGGGAAGACCTGGCCTGCAAGGGTTAGTGCCAACTACACCTTAGACAGCCGAGAGTATCAGGCTTGAAGATCAGACGCACACCGGTAACCGTCTGATCTTCTTCATTATGTTGATTGTGCCGTTAGCAGGCGGATCCGGTGTCACTCTCAGGCAGGATCCCCTCGCTTATCATCTTCTCCCCTGTTATACACAACAAGCCTCGGATACGGAGTTTCCATTCCAGCCTTGTCCATAGCCTCTTTCAACCTGAGTCGAAGCTCTCTTTCCACAATCCATTGATTCAGAGGTTCGGTTTTTGCCCATACAAGGACAACAGCCCCTGATTCCCCCAGTTTATTCACTCCCAAGACCTTAGGGCCTTCAAGTATAACAGGCATCTCCTTAGCGGCTTCGTCACAAACAATCTGAAACAAAGAGGTCACTTGCCGTAAATCTTCTGTATACGCAACAGGAACTTCAACGAGAGCCCTAGAACCTCTCCTGCTGCTGTTTGTGGTCTTATCCACCAAACCATTTGGGACTGTATGGACATCTCCTGACCAATCACGCAGCACTGTAGTTCTAAGGCCAATCTGCTCAACAATCCCTGACACACCTGCTATTGTGACATAATCTCCAACGTCATACTGGTGCTCATAGATAATAAAAAACCCGGTGATAATGTCACGCACTAGGTTCTGAGCACCGAAGCCAACTGCCAAGCCAAATACTGCAGCTCCGCCCAAAAGAGCTTTGGTGTCAATGCCCACAAGGTCTAAAATCATAAGAAGAGTTACAATGCCTGTTATGTACCGCAGGGCACTGCGCAATAGGCCTGCAAGGGTCTTAGCCCTGGTCTGATCCAGCTCCAGGCCGGGAACTCGGGCTTGTGGGTGGGAAAACAACCTGTTTATCAAGGAATTGCCAACCCTGATTACTACCAACGCCAAAACAATCACTGCCCCCACTCTGGCAGCCACTGCCCCTGCGTTGAGCCACAAAGAAGCGTCAAACAGATTAACATCATACGAAAAACCTGGTACTCCCATAACCATCCACCTTTCCCCCGGGTGTTGGACCACCCGGCCCTGGGATCATTCAAAATGGTATCAAATTCACAGTGCCAAGAAAAGATGAGTTTAGAGTCGCCTAGAAGCAAGGTCAAATGTGTACATGTGACGAAAACATAAACTGACGATAGCTTACCGGAACACAAAACATGCTAATTACAGCACCGCAACCCAATGCTTGATATGGCCAAACCCTAAGGAGGTAGATTAGTTGAGCACAGAAAGGAAGGAAATGGCTTACATAGACCTGCATTTCGACAGGTTTGTTTCTGAATTACAAGAAGCGGTTGGAAAGCCTAGCATTGCCGCTCAGAACATTGGCATGGACGAAGCTGCCAATCATCTCAAAACCCTGATGGAGAGTTACGGAATAGATGCTAGGCTCATTCCGACCAAAGGCGGCTACCCGTGTATTTACGGAGAAACCAAAGGCAAATCAGATAAGACATTGCTGTTCTATGACCATTACGACGTACAACCACCGGACCCTCTAGACGAATGGGAATCGGACCCCTTTAGCGGAGATATAAGAGACGGCAAAATCTATGCCCGCGGAGTTTCAGACAACAAAGGTAATGCCTGTGCACGGATCCAGGCGGTAGGTACCATGCTAAAACTTAGGGGCGAGCTCCCTCTAACCGTCAAATTCCTTATTGAAGGAGAAGAAGAGATAGGAAGCCCTCATCTTGGCCAATTCATCAAGGACAATGCAGACCTCCTCAAGGCCGACTACGGCGTCTGGGAGTCGGGCTACATGAGCCCAAATGGAAGGCCAGGCATGTACCTTGGTGTAAAGGGTATGCTGTACGTAGAGCTCATAGCAAAAGGTGCGTCAAAAGACATGCACTCGGGATCGGCAACGACAATACCTAACCCCGCATGGCGGTTAGTCTGGGCTCTGTCCACCATAAAGGATAGAAACGAGCATATTCTCATACCCGGCTTCTACGATGACGTGCTCCCTCCTACCGATGCAGAGATGGAATTGCTTAGGGACGCCGCCGAGAACCCGAATTTGCCTGATGAAGAATCAGAAAAACTTGCCCGGGAAAGCGCCCGGGCCCTTGGACTAAAGAGCTACCTCCTGGGCATGCACGGTCTAGAACTTCGCAAGCGCTCACTCTTCAGCCCCACTGCCAACATCTGCGGTTTTAAGGCAGGATACCTAGGAGAAGGCCAAAAAACGGTCCTCCCTGCCAGGGCTCTGGTCAAGATGGATTTCCGTCTGGTGCCTAATCAAGACCCAGAAGATATACTGGGTAAGCTGAAAAAGCATCTCCATGAACAGGGTTTTGGAGATATCGAAGTTAAACTAATAAGCCTGGATTACCCTGTAAAAACCCAGGCTGAACTACCGGTAGTAGATGCTGCCAAAAAAGCTGCCGTTTCAGTATACGGCAAACCTGCGGTTATCGCACCTACTCAGGGAGGTTCTGGGCCTATGCATCCTTTTAGAAAGTACCTTGACCTACCCATGGTAGCTTTTGGAGTCGGATATTGGGGTTCATCAAACCACGGTCCCAATGAGAACATCAGGCTCGAAGATTACAGGGCAGGAATCAAAATGGCTGTTGAGTTCATAGACAGGCTGGCTGAAATAGGCTAGAGCCACAAACCGCCGCAATATTCCCGGACGTATCTGCAAGCCGGCCTTGTAGATACGTCCGAATTTGTAGATCCATCGGTGCTTCTTAGATTCCTTCTGAAATACTTTTGTCTGTGTATACAGAACACCCAAATGTCACACTACTATCCATAAGTTGGTTTCAATGTAGTGTTTTACATGCCCGGCGCAGAACACTGCCGTTCTGTTTCAGAAAACGGGCATAGCCCTTTGGAAAGCAGAGGTAACTCAATGCTGAAAAGGCTCATCAGGAAGCTTACCGGAAAGGCCAGGCGCATAACACGGCCAAAAGACAGTAGTCAAAATCCAATATCACCCAAGGTCGATGTTAACGAAGAGAGGATAAGAAAGGCTTTCGGGAACAGTCCAGACCTGGCAGTTCGGTCTGTAAAGATCGGCGTCGGAGGACGAATCCCGGCATTAGTCGTTCACCTAGATGCACTCGTAGATGCTGAGATGGTCAGCAGTGCCATATTGAAGAGGGTCATGGACAAAACTGAAGATTTGGACGACCCAGGTGAGTTGTACAAAGGCCTCAGAGATCGCTATCTAGAAGTAACCGGAGTACATGAGGAATATGACTTTGACAAACTCCTAGGAAAAATATCAGACGGCAATACATGCATCATGGTTGACGGAGTTCCGAAAGCGATCGTATGCCATGCCCAGGCGTATGAGCAAAGGAACGTTTCTGAGCCTACCACAGAATCTACTATTCGCGGCTCAAAGGAAGGATTCATAGAGTCTTTGCCCACAAACATAAGCCTGCTCAGACGAAAAATCAGAAATCCCAAGTTCAGAGTGGAACAATACACCCTCGGAACTGTATCCAGGACACCTGTAGCTCTCCTGTACATTGAAGGAATTGCCAACACACGGGTTACAGAAGAAGCCAGGAAACGACTTTCGCAAATACGCGTAGATTCTATTCAGGAAAGCGGGCAGCTTGAGGAGCTAGTCGAAGATGCGCCTTTGTCTCCATTCCCTACTCTTCTTAGAACAGAACGTCCGGATAGGGTAACAGGAAATCTTCTGGAAGGCGGAATCGCTATTCTTGTTGATGGTTCTCCCTTTGCACTGGTGGCTCCAGCTACACTAACAATGTTTCTCACAACTCCAGAAGACTATTTCGAGCGATTTTACGCAGGCTCTGTTATTAGAGTCTTGAGGTACCTGGCATTTTTCTTATCTCTTACATTTCCGGCCCTTTACATAGCCGTTACTACGTTCCACCAGGAGTTGTTGCCCACTGCCCTAATCCTCAGTATCGCTGCGCAAAGAGAGCTGATTCCGTTCCCGGCAGTGGTCGAAGCAACCCTTATGGAAGTTGTTTTTGAGATACTGAGGGAAGCCGGGCTTCGGTTACCTAAAATCGTCGGGCAAGCAGTGAGTATTATCGGAGCTTTGGTCGTAGGTGAAGCTGCTATGCGGGCAGGGCTTGTATCGCCGGCCATGGTTGTAGTCGTGGCTCTTACAGGCATATCTTCCTTTGCGACACCTGCGTTTAGCCTAGGGATTTCAATCAGGCTTCTCAGATTTCCCCTAATGCTGTTCGCATCAACCTTGGGCTTGTTCGGCATACTGGCAGGGCTTTCGGCGATTACCATCCACGTCCTCTCTCTAAGATCATTTGGCGTTCCCTATACTGAACCACTTATACCAGTGGTGGCGCAGGAGCATAAAGATACTGTTGTCCGGGTACCATGGTGGGCCATGGATAAACGGCCGAGATTCGCCGGTGGCAAAGATGACCAAAGAAGCGCTCCCGGACAGATGCCAGAGGCACCTCCGCCAGATGAGAAGGAGATCAATCACCTGGAAGGGGCTGGTAAGACAGATGCTTCAAATTGACCAAGGCAGAATATCATCATTTCAAAATATGTGTTTGCTGTTCCTGGTACGCATGACTGCCACTACTATTGCCTTTCCTTTTATGACAGGGAATGAATCTCCCACAGACGCGTGGATAGGCGTGGCCATCGGCGTTATTGTGTCCCTTGTTCTTCTAGAGTTAATTGTCAGGCTCAGTCTGAAATTTCCTAACATGACAGTTATTCAATATAGCCAGGTTGTTCTAGGGAAATTCCTTGGGAAAATCGTCGCGTTCTTGCTCATATGGTTTTGGATTTCGGATACAGCTGTGACAACCAGAGCGCTAGGCGATGCATTTGCTGCAAGTTTCATGCCCGAAACCCCTGTTCTGGTATTCATAGTCGTGGCCGTGGCCCTTGCCGCAAATGCAGCTCGAAACGGCATCGAGGTTGTGGCACGCTGGGGCGAACTGGTAACCATCGGGATCTTTGCGGCTGCCGTGGTACTGGTATTACCCTACTCGGCTATGCAGTTCAAAAACCTTTTGCCGGTATTGCCTTACGGTTTTGGCCCCCATATCAAGAGATCTTTCATGATTATAGCTTTTTATCTTCGGCTCAGTCTAGTGGCCATGATAATACCTTATCTTCACAACAGAAAAGAGGTTTTGCGATATACAAGGTATGCAATCTTACTGAGCGGAATTCTCATAGGTGTATACTCCATAGTCCTTGTAGCAGTTTTCGGCTCGCAAGCCACCACATACAGAGTCCCAAGTTTCGTACTTGTCAGGCAGATATTCATAGGGCAATTCTTCGAAAGGATTGAAACCGTCCCGGTAATTGTATGGGTGCTAAATGCACTCATTAAGATTTCCATCGACATCTGGGCAGCTGCCGTGGGACTCGCCCAAACCTTAGGACTCAAGCGATTTCAGCCACTGGCCTATCCGGTAGGAGCTCTGGTTGGGTGTTTGAGTCTTTTGGTCTTCAAAAACTACGTCGAACACATCCAGTTTTACATTCAAACTATGCCGGTGTATATACCACTGCTCATCCTAGGTATTTTTACGGCCATATATCTAGGATACGTTTTCAACAGCAGCTTAAAACGCAAGATATCAAAGAACGCCGTGGCCACAGAGAGGTAAGCTGATGAAAGCAAGGTTCTATGTACACATCACTATGTATCTTATAGCAATTGCTATGATGCTAACATTTGCTTCAGGCTGCTGGAACCGCAGGGAAATCGAAACCCTTGGATTTGTCATGGCTCTTGGCGTGGACAGGGCACAATCTGGCAAGATACAGGTCACTGCCCATATTGCCAAACCACAAGCCATAGGCGGAGGGGACCAAGGAGGAAATCAGGAGAAGCCTTTTTGGATATCAACCGCTGAAGGAGACACAGTTTTTGATGCCTTTAGAAAACTGGGGTCTATTTCCCCTAAACGTCCATACTTGCCCCATAACCGGTTCTACCTGTTTGGCGAGGATCTACTGAGGGAAATTGGGATCATACCGGTCATTGATTTTTTTGACAGAGACGCTGAACCGCGCCTAGCTGCGCAAGTTGTTGTGGCAAAGGGCGGCACTGCAAGAGAGCTACTCCAGGCCGAGTTTTCAGGCATGGCCCAGCCATCTGAAGGGGCGGAAGCAATCATACTTTATCTGCGCAGTGCAAAGGCCACTGTTACCGAAGCCACCCTGAAGAACTTTTTGGACAGAATGGAAGCCGAGGGGATTGAGCCTATTGCTATGAGTGCGGAACTCATTCCCCTTGAACCTGATATTTCAATTGAAGGCGAACTGACCCGCAAAGAGATCAAATCAACGGCACGCATTGGGGGCACAGCAGTCTTCAAAGGAAATTACCTGGCCGGCTGGCTCGACGACCTGGAAACCAGGGGCCTCAATTGGATATTCAGTAAAGTCAAAAATACCCTGGTTATATTCCCACAGCCAGAGTCTGAAAGCAAACTGGCTACTGTGGAAATCATTAGATCAACCGGCAAATTCAAGGTGGAAATGCAAGGAGGCAACATAACCGGAATTGTCGAGATAGATGCAGTGGGCAACCTGGGTTCGGTGGAAGAACCCATAGACCTCATTAAACAACCAGAACTCTGGATACAACTAGAAAAAGGCCTTGAAAGAGCAATTGAAGATGAGATCATACAAACGGTTGCCAAATTACAGCTAATGGGAGCCGATGCGATCGGTTTCGGCCAGGAAATATTCAGGCGGAATCCTAAAGAATGGGCCAAACTGAAAGACCGGTGGCCAGAGACATTTGCCGACATGGAGATTAGTGTCAGCGTAAAGGCAAATCTCAGGACAACAGGCATGATAATAAAAAGCGTTGAGAACAAATAGCGCCTTTGGGCAGGCAATCAAGGCTTATTGCAGGAGGGTAGTCCAAAGTGAACATTTTTCACCTCATTCTCTTAATATCTGGCTTTGGGTTGATAGCCGTCTACGAGATCCCCCAAATGGCAAAAGAGCATCATTGGCGAGACCTTATGGCATTCTCAATTGTTCTGCTGGCTGCTTTCATCCTGAGTCTCTTGATGTTTATGAGAATTGATGTGCCCAATCCTATGAAATTGGTAGAAGCAGTTGTTCGAAGCCTCCGAAAAGTCAGCCTCAATCTAATTCGCTAGACTTATGCATTACTTCAACACCATTTTACCTCAAAAGAACCCTTGTCCTAATACCACGTTAAGGATTTGTTTCTTCAATTTAGGAACGTTGGAAACCCAGATCATCAGATCCATAATTCATTCATTCTCTTGAATGTTCTGTATTGTTATACTACTTAAGACCGCGCAAACGCACATAACCGCAGGTAGAGTGCGTTTTCCATTCTAACAGGAGGTGAATTTTTTGGCACTTGCAAAAGGTAGAGTGTTTTCATTCTGGCTGCTCTTAGTGATCACCGGATGTCTTTTGTACTCCATGTGGAGAGCCAGAAAAGGAAAGCCAATCAGTATTCGGAAGATAGCCGGGCTAGACGCTATCGAAGAAGCAATAGGGCGTTCCACTGAAATGGGCAGGCCCGTTCATTACTGCCCCGGTATCGGAGGCATAGGCGCAGTAGAAGCCCCTCAAACCTTCGCCGGGCTAGCCATTCTGAGTTACGTTTCAAGACTTACTGCCAGGTTTGACGTGCCGGAAATTGTAACAATAAGGCAACCGGAAGTCTTCCCAATGGCAGAAGAGACTGTCCGTCAGGCATATCTGGAAGAAGGAAAAAGCGATGCATATGAACCTGGGAACATCCGGTTTCTTTCTTCGCAGCAGTTTGCCTATGCCGCAGCTCTTTTCGGCATAATGGCCCGAGAAAAACCTGCAGCCAACTTCATGATGGGTGCCTTCTGGGCTGAAGCTTTGATGCTGGCCGAAGTAGGATCGGAAGTCGGAGCCTTGCAGATAACAGGTACAGCCCAGCTGTCACAGGTGCCTTTCTTTGTGGCTTCATCTGACTACACGCTTATTGGAGAAGAGCTGTTTGCTGCAGCAGCCTACCTCTCAAAAGATCAAATGCAGCTCGGTTCGATCCTCGGGCAAGATATGGCAAAAGTGATTGTTGCCGCCCTTATCATCGCCGGAGTAGTATCGCGAAGCTTTGGATCAACTTTCTTTACAAAACTACTGAGCAAGTGAAAGGGGTGACAATATCATGAGGCGTGAACTACCAATAGCTCTGGCTTTTGCTGTCGGCGTGCTGATGATTGTGTCGTTCTTCTTCCCGTCGCAACCTCTTATCCAGGCAGCAAAGTCTGTTGAAAATTGGGGCGTAATAATCGCTGCCTTTGCCCTGGGTTTGGCATCGGTAAACCTTATCCAAATCCACGCAAAGAAAATTACGCGAGGCAAGGGGCTTGATTGGCTGTATTCAGGCGCCTTGATATTCTCAATGATAGGAGTCGCTCTTCTGGGAATGATCAAGGGGCCAACTGATAAGACCTATCAGTTCTGGTTTGATGCATTATTTGTACCTGGACAAGCTACTGTATATGCCATGACCGGTTTCTTTATCGCATCGGCAGCTTACAGGGCCTTCAGGGTAAGGAACCTAGATGCAGCAATTCTGCTGGTATCTGCAGCAATTTTGATGCTTGGTAACGTGCCTATTGGTGAAAAGATATGGTCTCAGTTCCCAACGATAGGCAACTGGCTTATGGACGTTCCCAACCTTGCAGGCCAAAGGGGTATGCTAATCGGTGCCGGCATAGGCGGAATCGCGTCAGGCCTGCGGGTGCTTCTGGGAATTGAAAAGTCATATCTTGGCGGTTCAAGTTCATAAAGGAGGGACAAACATTGTTCGAAAAACTCGCGCACATGGATCGTCGTGTTATATATGCAGTGGTTTTCCTGTCCCTCTCTATCCCCCTTATTTGGCCTATTGGCCTGGGGGTAACAGTAGGGCCGGAAACCCAAAAACTCTATGACACTGTAGAGTCGCTGCCTGCCGGCAGTGCAGTAATCGTATCGATGGATACGTCTCCCGGAGGGTATGGCGAGCTGGCTTCCGGTGCAACAGCACTTCTAAACCACCTCGCGCGCAAGGAAATCAGAGTCATAGGCATGGGGTTCTTTGATACAGGCCCAAGCCTGTTGGAAACTGCCCTGGGAGGGTCAGACTATAAGAATAAGGAATACGGTGTAGATTACGTTAACCTTGGCTACCTGGCCGGAAACGAAACTGCAATAGCCAAAATGGCAAAAGATATACCTGGCAGTTTCCCAAGGGACTACAGGGGCAACCTGACTTCTGATCTTCCTGCAATGGAAGGCATTTCTTCGGCACAAGATGTTGCATTGGTCATAACCATCGCATCCGGAACACCAGGCGTGCCTGAGTGGATAAGACAAGTCGGAGATCCAATGGGAGTTCCCATAGCAACTGCAATTGTCGCAGTAAACGTACCCAACATGACACCGTATGTCCAATCCGGGCAGATTACGGGCATGATCCCGAGCATGAAAGGTGCCGCAGGCTATGAAAGCCTAATGGGAATCTCCGGCCTTGGAATCCGTGGCATGGATGCCCAGTCAATCTCGCACATTACAATACTTGGACTTGTAATACTAGGAAATATTGTATACCTGGGAACTAAGAATTCTATTACAGAGGGAGGTGGACGGTGATGCAGATAAGCACTAATCTTGGAACGTGGATTGCAGCTATTGCTACCATTGGAATTATGAGTTTTGCCTTTAAGGACAACCCACTATACAAGCTGGTAGAAAACGTGTACGTTGGAGTATCGGCAGGGCACGCTCTGGTCCTGGGCTGGATGAACATAAGAGACCAGGGAATCGAGCCGCTGACAACCAAGGGCAATTGGCAAGTTCTTATCCCTATGGTTCTTGGAGTAATGCTGTATACAAGGTATTCCAAGAAAATCGCATGGCTGTCCCGTTTCCCGCTTGCGATCTTGGTTGGAATAGGAACAGGCCTTGCAATACGAGGGACAGTCGGGTCTCAGATAGTCAGCCAAATTAAGAGCACTATCTTGCCCCTTAACGGCATAAACAACGTCCTGATAGTATTGGGGACTCTGGGTGTTCTTGCATACTTCTTCTTCTCAGTGGAACACAGGGGTCCTCTGAAGCACGTATCGTCTTTTGGGCGATATATGATGATGGTATCCTTTGGAGCAGCATTTGGAAGCACTGTAATGGGACGTATGGCGCTTTTCATCGGCAGGCTCCACTTCCTATACGCCAACTGGTTGGGAATCATAAAGTAGTACATCCCGGCAGTGAGCAAGAATGGAATAGAGGCATAATCCAGCTGATGCAGAGGCATGATCGAGCAAAGACAAAGAGGGGCCGGAAGGCCCCTTCTTACATATCCTGCATTCGCGTTGACTTATCTGGTGAAGGACACAGAAACCTTGTGGGGGAAAACTTTTTTGCGTCAAGCCTCTCCCTAATACTCCAGGCCGCTTGCCCTTTATTCCTCCGGCCTTATGAAACCCTCAGGCTATTCCGCCTCCGTCTACTACAATGGCCGTACCTGTAATCCAAGCAGACAAATCAGAGGCCAGGAACAAGACTGCATGGGCAATGTCCCGTGGCACGCCAATCCGCCTGAGAGGCCTGTCTACACCCGAAGACTTTAGAAACTCCTCCTCATCAAACCCTAACTGCCTGGCTTCTCCCCTGAGCATAGGCGTGTCTGTATCACCAGGGCACACACAATTGACCCTGATATTTTGCTTGCCATGGTCTATGGCCATAGCTCTGGTAAGGTTCACAACACCTGCCTTGGCAGCACAATAAGACGCAGCGTTGTCGCCGCCTTTAAGGCCCCACCCGGATCCAGTGTTAATTATGCTGCCTCCGCCGTTTAAGGCCATAATCGGAATCACATATTTGGACATCAAATACGTACCCTTGAGGCAGACGTCAATTACCAAATCCCATTCCTTCTCCTCGTGGCTAACCACGTCTTTTCTTACTATGACCCCTGCGTTGTTGAAGAGAACGTCTATCCGTCCATACCTGGCCCTTATCTCCTCAACAGCCTGGCGGCAGTTATCATTGGACGTGACATCACACCTGATAAACCAGGCCTTGCCCCCTGCCCCTACTATAGAAGACACAGCCTCATTCCCATTGTCTTCATTTATGTCCAGCAAAATAACTGCAACCCCATACTCAGCCAAAACCTCGGCAGACGCCAGCCCAATGCCAGACGCCCCACCTGTAATAACCGCCACCTTCCCATCAAGCAAAAGTGGATCCTCGTACTTTGACACAAAACTCCCTCCCATCCTGAAACACGGGGACGGTTCGCGCGTTCCACCCTGAAACGCTGGTGAAACACGGGGACGGTTCGCGCGCCCGTGTCCTATTTCACTGCTCCAGCCTTCCCATGCTTCTTCAAATAAGACCTCCAGGTAATCGCCCATTTCTCCGGATCATCAAACCAATCCTGAGAAATCTTGTGTACCACGCTCCTGTGAGGAGCACTCTTGACGATGTCAGGATTCTCATATGCTTCTCCTGAAATCTCCTCCAAAGCCTCAACGTACTCATCAAGTTCTTCCTTGGAATACGACTCTGTAGGTTCCAAAGTAAACGGCTCAGGGACAATCCACGGATGGTGACTAGTCCAGTAATGAAGCCCGAAATCACACATTCTCCTCTGGACGTCCTCAGTAGTAACCCCAGTGTCCTCTGTAAGCGGCCCCCAGCTGTACCTTACCTGCTCGAAGCGGTGCTTTCCAGGCGCATATGGCACATGGACTCCCCGTATCTTCTTGATCTTGGAGAGCAGATAGTTGCTGTTCAAAACTGCTGTCCTGGCCACTTCTTCCAATCCTTCAGCACCCAGGCTCATAATCCATGCGTAAGCCCTAACTACCGCCTGAATACCACCATGAAACATCTTAATCTTTCCTATTGAATCCGGCAGATCATAGTTCAAACTGTATTTTGACCCGTCAAAGTCGACTATAGGGACAGGCAAGAACCTCTCAAGTTCTTTGGTGACTCCGACAGCTCCCGAGCCCGGCCCCCCACATCCGTGGGGAGACGCGAAAGTCTTGTGGAGGTTGAAGAAGCAAAGATCAAAGCCTGCCTCTCTGGCTCTGGTAATTCCCAGAATTCCGTTGGCATTAGCCTGGTCGTAGCTGCAAATTCCACCTGCCTCGTGGACAATGCGAGTAAACTCCTTGATACGAGGGTTGAATACACCTGTATCTTCCGGATTGGTTATCATCAAACCTGCCGTCCGTTCAGACACAGCGGCCTTAAGTGCTTCTAGGTCAGGATATCCATCTTGATCCGGATAGATAGTTACAATCTTAAATCCCTTGACCGCAGCAGTAGCCGCATTGCACGGGTGGGAAAATATCGTGGTTATAATCTCGTCCCGCTGTTGGCCTTCTCCTCTTGACTCATGGTAGGCCCTAATAATCGACGCAATAGTAAGGGCAGCTTGAGACCCGCCGCCTGGCTGAAAAGAAAACCTGTCAAGGCCTGAAATCTCCCTCAGAAAGAGTTCAGTCTTGTACATGATTTCGAGTATGCCCTGAGCGGTTTCATTATCTTGAAACGGATGAAGTTCAGCCACTTTGGGGGATGCTGCAAACTTCTCATTCACCTTGGGGCTATACTTAATCGTACATGTACCCTGTCCGATTTCTATGTTCAGGTCTGCTCCAAGGGTTGCCTGTGAAAGCCGCAGGTAGTGGCGCAACACCCTGGCCTGTGACAACTCAGGCAAGGCCGGCGGGGTTTTTCTTAGCATGTTTTCAGGCAGGTCTTTCCAGGGCTGCCCTGCTTCAGCCTTTACGTCATTCTCTGCTTCGGGCACAAGGATACCACGCTCACCTGGCTGGCTGAGTTCAAATATCACCGGTTCATCCCACTTCGCCTGATGAAAACCTCGTCTCAGACGTGATTTCTTTGATTTCATTATGCCCTCCCCCCTTTCCCGGTGCCCACAATCATGGCAAGAGCATCACAAAGCGCCAGGATATCTTGTTTAGAGTGCATTTCTGTAACACAGTAAAGGGCGCTTTGGCCTAGCTCAGGAAACTCTTTGGAAATATCCTTGCCGCCCCAGATGCCTCTCTCTCTTAACGCAGCATTGACCTCTGCCACAGTCAAACCGGCCTCGTCAAAATTGACTATGAATTCCTTGAAAAAAGGCGACTCAAGAATATTCGGGCGTATTCCCTCGATAGCCGAGAGCTTCTTCGTAGCGTATGAGGCATTTTGCATTATGGTCTTGCCCACATCCTGCATTCCTTTAGGGCCCATAAGTGCAAGGTATACTCCTGCAGTGATGCCCCACAGGGCAGCAGCCGTTCCAACAAACTCCTTACCCAGTTCTCTTCTGGCAAACGATGTCCTATCGTAGTAAACGTCTCCGAAGCCCCATTCACCTTCGACTTCAGTTTTTGCTATTCCAAATAACCTTGATGGATACTCTGCTACAAACTCTTCAGTATCCCGGCTTGCAATGAAACCGGCAACACCTCCGCCGTAATTCATGTGAATACCCAGTGTTTGAATGTCTCCACATGCAATGTCTGCGCCGTAATGTGAAGGCGGTGACAAAATCCCCAGTGATATAGGATCCACTCCCACCACAAAAAGAGAGCCGCTTTTGTGCGCAATATCTGCTATCCTTTGGCCCTGAGTCTCGATTAGGCCGCAATAGTTAGGGTTCTCCAGGTAGACGGCCGCTACATCCCGTGTCAGTTTGCTCTCGAGATCCTCAAGGTCCAAACAGCCAGATTCGCCGCTGTATTCAACAAAATCCACTTTCGTAGCAGGAAGGCAGTAATTCTTGATAGCCGATAGCCTCTGTGGGTTGATGTTCCTGGCAACAAGGATTTCAGTCCGCCCGGTTATCCTGCCTGCCATCCGTACTGCAGTTGCAGCAGCCTGGCACCAGTCATATGTAGGTACATTGACTACGTCCATATCCAGCAGTTCCGCCATCATGCTTTGATATTCAAACAGGGCTTGAAACCGGCCATGGTCCTCATAGGGTTCACCTGCATATGCAGTTAAGAATTCCGACCTATTGGCAATTTCATCACATATTGCAGGAACATAGTGCCGGTAGCAGCCGGCTCCCAGGAAACTCAGTGCTTCTTCAGCACTCTGGTTCCTGGAAAGAAGTTTCTCCATATGGCGCGTAAGCTCCCATTCTGAGACAAGAGGTTCAGGAATGTTCATTTTGCCCTTGAATCTCAATTCCTCTGGGATTTCCGAAAACAACCTGTCTATTCCGGTAATGCCAATCTCTTGCATCATCTTCTCCTGAACTTCAGGAACTGAGTTGGGGATGAAGGGGTGGACAAACTTGTTCTTGGCCATAGCAACCGTCCTTTCATGATGTTTTTCACATCCTGGTGCCGCTAACAAACATAGACTCCCTACCGGTCTTTGCCGGTTGCAACACTGTTCCTACTTTCAAGTTGCCTCTGCCCGGGGGCAATCTCCGAAACCAGCATGCCTACTAATATGAGCACTGCCCCGGCCGACTCCCGGGGGCTCAGGAACTCCCCTAGCATTATCCATGCAAAGATGGCTCCAAAAACAGGCTCGGCGGAAAAGATCAAGGCAGTGTGGGTAGCCGAAGTGTACTTTTGTACAGCAGACTGTATTAGGACTGTTACGGCAGTGGCTACAGTAGCAGTGTAAAATATGGCTCCCCAGGCCTCTCTGGGAACCGACAGGGGCCGTTCTAACAGCATGGCTGCTGCAAACGAGCCAGCGGCCACAACAATGAGCTGGATAGCTGCGAAAACTACAGGGTCATTCCCCCTGGAATATGTCCCCACAAGAAGGATATGAGCTGCGAAGAAAATTGCGCACAGGAACACTAACAGGTCACCGTATTCTACTCTGAACGGCAAAGTCAGTGACATAAGGCACAAGCCTGTGGCTGCCAAAATCACTCCTATGGCGGTGCTCCGGTTTGGAGCCGTCTTAAGCAGAAAGGCTGAGGCTACCGGGACGATCACCACCGATAGCCCGGTTATGAAAGCAGCTTTCCCGGCAGCCACAGTAAGCAACCCAAATGTCTGGGTAGCATAAGCAAGAAGCAGTGTGATTCCTGTGATAATTGCACCTTTGATAAACGGGCCAGGCGATCTGGCTAGAGCAGTGGAATCAGCGGAAAAGAAGGTATCGCCGTGGCTTTTGTCGGGATCGCTGCCACCCATGACAGCTTTGGCTTGCGCTCTTCCAGAAACCCAGACGTTTCTCGCAAACAGCCACAACAACAATGATATCCCGCCAATGGAAAATCGTACTGCAAGAAATGTAAAGGGCCTTACAGATGAAATGGCACCCTTAACCAGGACAAAGGTTGTTCCCCAAATTACTGTAACCAGTAGTAACAATGCATCGGCTAGTATCTGTGGCATATTAGCGACTCCATTCAATATTGCTAAGATAACCCGCGTTTCTTGGAAATACCGGGACCGTTCAAACCATTCTGGTGCCATTCCCTCTTGTTGGTCGAGTTGCAAACTGGAACCCGGAAATTAGGGCCTTCCCCGTTTTCCCCCCTGCCCGTTTCAGGCGGAACGCGCGAACCGTCCCCGCGTCCCGCCACGTTCCATTAAAGGTAGAAAACTCCTGTGCATATTTCAACTGCTGGGCCTGTCTGCCATATGTGGCCGTCTTCTTTCCACTCTACTACCAGGGTTCCGCCAGGCAAATTTACCTTTATGGGAGTTCCTTTGTCTGCCTTTCCGTTAAGGATGGTGGCAGTGACTGATGCGGAAGAACCTGTACCCGATGCCAGGGTTATGCCTGAGCCCCTCTCCCAAATCCGCATGTCAATTGCTTCCCTGGATTTCACTGCGACAAACTCAATGTTGGCGCGCTTTGGGAACATCGGATGGTGCTCCAAGACAGGCCCTATTTTCTCCAATTCTACCTGCCATACATCGTCTACAAAAAAGACACAATGGGGATTTCCCATAGATACACATGTACCGAGCAGCACCTGGCCATCATATTCAAAAGGTTCATTTATCACCGGTTCAGGCCCTTCGAGTTTGGCAAGGGGAATCTCTGCCCTCTTTAGGTGGGGAACACCCATATCTACTGAAATCGATTCTACTTTGCCACCGCTTACAGTAAGGTAAGGCTTGATAATACCTGCCCCGGTTTCTACGCTCATGGCAGTCTTATCAGTCAATTTTCTGTCGTAAACATACTTGGCAAAGCACCGCATTCCATTGCCGCACATTTCGCTTTCGCACCCGTCTGCGTTAAACATGCGCATTCGAAAATCTGCCGTGTTTGAGGGCTCTACCAAAATCAGCCCATCTGCACCCACTCCGAAATGGCGCTCAGACATTCTCCGGGAAAGTTCGGGCCAGTCATGGTTGCCGTCATAGGAGAACATATCAATGTAAAGGTAGTCGTTACCTAGTCCGTGCATTTTGGTAAAGGGAACCTGTTTTGTCATTGTACTTCCTCCTCTGGTGCGTAGTGATCCTAATAATACCCCAAGAATGATATTTGCCTAACCGCTGCAGAAACTCCTGCTTTCCGCAATGCTCACGGTGCAATATTCTCACTGCCAATATTTAGCGAACTGAAATACGTGTATCTAACAGGACTTTTGCTAAGGGCGTTGAATTAATTCCAAACAGAAACTTCGGAGGGAGGCCTATGGTACGATTAATTGCAGGCCATATACGGCTGATTCTGATAGTAGTATCTGTAACTTCTCTCCTGGCGTTAACATTGTCTCTTGTAGAGATTCCACATAACGCTCTGGCCATTGTTGGCATGAACCTGCGAACCGCAAGATCATCAAGACAAGAAAATATGGTAGCAGGACCGGAGCACAATGGCCACGACGGCATCCTGCAACTTGAGGCAAAGCTGCGTGAAGCTCTTGCCAACGAGCGAGACTGGCTGGCAATGTGCCAGCTGCCAAACGGCGCCCTTGCTCAAACCCCCTACAGCGATAGGGTAGTTCCCTATTTCGCCAACATCGCCGCAAAATCCCTAATAGACGTCGACTCTGGAGCAACCGCCCAATACATAGTATGGTACCTTTCTCACTTGAACCGGCCGGATAGGTGGGGATTATCAGGCACAATTTACGACTATGAAGTAAAAAGGCATGGATCTGCACCAGGCAGCGAGGCCACTGAGATAGCCATGAAAGCCACAAGAGACTATGATTCGGCAGACAGCTATGCAGCAACGTTCTTGAGCTTAGTCTCAGAATACTACGACAAGACCCAGGACAGCGATTTGGTAACAACTAATCTGGAAGATATTAACCTTGTGGCTCAGGTGATTGTCTCACTTCAAGACACAGACGGCTTGGTTTTCGTCAAACCCGGTTCTCGCACCAAGTATCTTATGGATAACGCTGAGAACTACAGAGGACTTATGGATTGGTCTGACGTCCTTGAAGAACTGGGCCATTCAGGCCTAGCGGCATATTACAGAAATGTGGCCGAAAGAATCAAGAACGGCATTACCCAGACTCTGTATGACAGTGAAGGAGGAGCCTTTGCATGGTCGCTGTCTCCTTTTATGAAGCGCTTTCCCAAAAATGGCAAGTGGTATCCAGACGGAGTGTCCCAACTATACCTGGTAACCTGCGGCGTATTGCCTCCGGAAGATCCGAAGGCAATCAGAATCTGGGAAGAGTTCAACTCCCAATTTCCGGGGTGGGAGTCTGGTGAAAAGAGAGACAGATTCCCCTGGAGCAGCGTTGCCATAGCCTCAATGATAATGGGTGACCGGGGCAAAGCCGTCCAATTCGCTCAATGGGCCGAGGAAACTTTCCTGCTCAACAACAGGCCTTACCCCTGGTACGTGCTTGAATCATCAAATGTTATCACCCTTACAGAGCTCCTTGCCCAGACCGGCACGGCCCTGGAAACGTCTCTTGCAGGACGATAGCAAAAACTGAAAAACTGGGACGGTGAAAAACTGGGACGGTCCTAATCTTCCACCCATAGAGAGACGCGAAAAACGGAATCGATCCCGATCTGCTACACATACAGAAGAGACAGGTTAGTTGTCTTAGCTGCGACTACTCTGCTGCGTGGATGCCCAGGACTTGCCGCCTAGCACTGTCGCGGCGAGGTACGTGTCCCTGCTGCGACTGCTCTGCTACCACTACTTCACAAAACCTAGGCCTTGCAGTATGTCATGGATTCCCTCAAAATCACGGTAACCTGCAGCAATGGCTTGCGGTTTGCCGGCCGGATCTAAAAATACCAGTGTAGGCACTCCGCGTATCTGATATCTGGATGCCTCTTGGGGAAACACCTCAGCATTCATCTTCAGAACAAAGACCTTATCTCCGTACTTGGCCTTAATCTCCCGCAATTCCGGCTCGATTTTCACGCAGTACGGGCAAGACTTGGTGTAGAACTCCAAAACCACAGGCTTATTGCCTGGAACATACTTACTCATTCCATCTGGGGCAATATCCTCGATGACAACGTCGCCCAGGGCAAGATTCCTGGTACGTGCCATATTCCAATACAGTCCGGCGGCTAGAGCAGCTAATAGAAGCACAGCGGCTACCCAGCGGAACCTACCGCCTGAGAAAATCGCTAACGGACAAGTATTATTCACGGGCAAACCTCCTCATTCCGGCTTCTTTCTGGTCTCGTCCGGCTTCTTTTCGGCCTGATACCGGTCTCTTTTCGATTCATTTGCACCTCTTTCTGGCCTGATACCGGCACTTTTTAGTTCTGTGTTCCGGCCATACAATCCCGGTACAAAGTCCTACAAATAGGGCCTAAGCACTAGATACAGTCCAAAGAGGGCAATGGCCGCACCGCCTGCTTTGCGCACTATATCTACAGCCCGCAAATTCCTTTCACTTTCCAGAAGTTGCTTGAATCTTGACGCAAACAGCCCTGCAAATACTATCAAAGCCGACTGGCCCAGCGAATACCCCAGCAGCAAGATACCTCCCCTGACGACTGATCTGGATGAAGCAACAATTGCCAGTATTGCCACAAGAGCCGGCGTGGCACACGGCGAAGCAGACAGGCCGTAGAGCATTCCCAAACCTAACGGCCTCATAATACCGCTTCTAACACTACGTATTGCCTCATTCTCACCAACACTCTCCGGTTCTGCGTCCAACTGAACGCTGATTTTGCAGGCTCTCGATAAAGAAACTATCCCCATATATGAGAGCCCCGCCGCTATAAAGGCAAGTCCCGCAACCCACCTTATCCAGGGGGCAGCAAAAAGAAGGGACTTTCCAAGCAATCCTGCTGCCATTCCAGTTGCTGTAAGTGTCGTAGCCATCCCAAGGACAAACAGCCATAAATGCCGGCCCCGGCTGTCTGTATCGATGCCCACCATATGCCCTGTGACAATGGGAATGGCAGCCATGGCGCACGGACTCGCCGAAGCAAGGATTCCGGCAAGCAGCGCAAATACAGGACCGAGAACCGGCTTATTCAGGCTTTCGAGAATCAAATCCACCTTACCCACTCCCGAACAGCGAAAACTCAAAACTCCGGCCTATATAAGCCTCACATTTTGGGCACTACATAGAGTTTATCAAATGCGCTCTCGTTTTAGGCTGTTGCATCGCTATTTTCACAAATGGACACACGCTGTAGGCTGACATTATCAGGCATGCTCAAGACCGATTGTGGGGTCTTTTTACATATTAGGCAGGATTCGGCTTGGTCCCCGCGGAATAGGTAACTTCAGCAACTTCCGGCAAGGTGCGGTATCTTAAAGACTTCTATATCGATGTAGACAGTGATGGAACCCCTGATTTCGTACTGTTTAACATTGACCCTGGACTTCTCAGCAGTAGCCAGACAAGAACCGGCCAGAATATCAGCGTGCTTTACCACATACCCACAGCAACGATGACTGGCCAATACTACCTGCCCAATCGAGGCTTAATCTACAACACGCCGGTCATGTGCATGTATGTAGACGCCGAATACCTAGGCCTTGGAGAAGATCTGACACTTTCCATACCTTACGTATGGGCTTTTGGCCGGGAAGCCGAGGACCTGGTTGAATGCGGTTCTACCAAGATAGACCTGCGCAACCCGGTCTGGGAGGTCAGCCAGGCCGATGCAGAAGTACCTGTATTAGGAAAAGTAGGTGTTGACGTCCTGCTCCGTGGTGACATAGGCATAGACAGCGGAATCCATGACATGCTCATCCTTGTTCCGGAAAATACAGATGCCGCATCCAGGGCATTTACCATACAGATCCAGGCACCAACATTGTCAAAGTGACTGAATGGCATTTGGGGCAGAGTTAATGCAATAGAGTCAACACCTAAATACCACAGAAGCATACTATAGTGTTTCGTGCTATGACCGAGCCAGTTACGGGAAGTTAGTGAAAACACAAGGCGCACTCGTAGCCATTACCTGTGGCCAACCCGGGTGCGCCTTGCACATTCAAAGAATTTGGCTGTCTGCACAGCAAAACAACTACGAAATCACCCTGCTAGATCGGGACTGCCGAAACTTCGGCACCTTATCTGGCCTGGACTCGGACTAACGTCTGCGGACTCAAAGAATCTTGCTAAGAAACGCCCTGGTCCTTGCATGCCTGGGATTTGCAAAGAACTCTGAGGGCCGGCCCTCCTCTACCAAAACCCCGCCGTCCATAAACACTACCCTATCTGCAACTTCTCGTGCAAAACCCATCTCGTGACTGACAACAATCATAGTCATACCCTCAAATGCCAGTTCTTTCATGACACCAAGAACCTCTCCTATCATTTCAGGATCCAATGCTGAAGTAGGTTCATCGAAAAGCATGAGTTTGGGCTTCATTGCCAGTGCTCTCGCAATGGCTGCCCTCTGCTTTTGCCCGCCTGACAGTTGATTAGGATACACCTCTGCCTTATCGGCCAAACCTACTTTTCGAAGCAGGTCACGGCCCAGTATCTCTGCATCTTCTTTCTGCATGTGCAACACTTTAACAGGGGCCAGGCTGATATTATCCAGAACAGTAAGATGCGGAAACAAGTTGAACTGCTGAAACACCATGCCTGCAGTCTGCCTTATTAAGTTTATGTCAACATGGCCGTCGTCCAAATTGACTTTATCGATGTGAATCTCTCCTGAAGTTGGCCGCTCCAGATGGTTTATGCACCGCAAGAAAGTGCTCTTTCCCGACCCACTCGGCCCGATAACAACTACGACCTCGCCTTTCTGCACTTCCAGGTCGATGCCCTTTAGCACATGGAGATCCCCAAAGCTCTTGTGGAGATTCTTAACTTTGACCACTTGCCTTTAGCCTCCTTTCTACCTGGCCTAGAAATCGGCTAAAAGCAAAAGTCATTGCAAGGTATATCAGCGCCGTTGTAAAGTACGCTTCGAATGGCCTGAAACTCTGGCCGGCCATCATCTTCGATCGCATCATCAGATCTTCCATTCCGATGACAGATACCAGAGATGACTCTTTGAGCAAGGTAATGAACTCGTTGCCCATTGGTGGGATTACCCGCCTGAAAGCCTGGGGAAGAATCACGTACCTCATAGCCTGGCCGTACGTCATCCCCAGAGACCTGGCAGCTTCCATTTGGCCTGCCTCAATAGACTCGATTCCTCCCCTGTATATCTCGGCCATGTACGCCGACGAGTTCAAAGTTAGGGCTATCAGGGCGTCGATATAACCCACGGGCTTATAATGCAGTATCTGCGGCAGCCCGAAATGAACAAGATATATCTGGGCAAGAAGCGGCGTACCCCTAATGAAATCGATATATATCTGACAAGGAGTCCGAATTATCCTGTTCCCGCTAATTCGGCCGAGGGCTATTACCAGGCCAAGCACAACTGCCACCATAAACGACAAGAAAGTGAACTGGACTGTAATTCCGACCCCTCTTACAAGAAAGGGAAAGTATCTCGCAATTAAAGATGAATCAAACAGAACTGCTCCCTCCCCTCTTGAAGACCCGGCAATGTGATTCCGGTAAAACGCCCGGCTCCATGCAATTAATCCGCTTATCGAGTACCAAAGTACTTCTCATAGATCTCGTCATACTTGCCGCTTGCCTTTATCTTTGCAAGCCCCTTGTTTATCAGTTCATGTATCTCCTTATCCTGTTTGCGCATGGCAATTCCGTAGTACTCTACAGTGAAAGCAGGCTCTGGGATAATTACTTTTGAATCAGGATTGTTCTTCAGGTACTCCTGAATAACCGGTATGTCTGATACAACCGCATCTACCCCTCCAACCTTGAGCTCGTTAAAAACATCTGCGGCCTGCTCTAGTCTCTTTATGGTCAACCCTGGCTGTTTTTCTTCTTTGAACTTTTCATCAAGTGCCTGTGCAGCGTAGTCGCCTGTAGTGTTAATCTGAACAGCCACGGTTTTGCCTGCAAGATCCTTCAAAACCTTAATAGGGGAACCTTCTTGCACAGCCCAGGCCTGGCCTGACTCAAAATACGGATCGGAAAACTTCACTTCCAGGGCTCTTTCATCGGTAATGGTCATTCCAGACACAACAAGATCTGCCTCTTCTGTCTGAAGGGCAGCAATCAGACTATTCCAGTCAAGGTTCTTATACTCAACCTCGAAATTCGAAGCTTCTGCTATTGCCTTAATCAGATCGATGTCGAATCCTGCCGGCTTGCCGGTCTTCTCATCCACATATTCAAATGGTGCAAAAGTACACTCCCCAACTGCAATGAGCTTCATAACGGGGCCGGTGGGTTCTTCCGCTCCAGTATCCGGCGGCTTAGCCTCCTGGGTACACCCGGCGACAAACGCCATAATCAAGATAAGGACGACACAAGGTACTAATGCAAATCGTTTCATCATGTAGGTCTCTCCCCTTCTTGCATAATCTCTCTGGCAAATTTACTAAACACAGCCTTAACAGCACAAACATCCGCATGCTTCAGGTGCAGGCCAAAACCAACCTCCTTTTCCTCAGTCTCTTCTAGAAAATTTGTATGCTGGATAATGTCAGTTTCAACACCGGCTCGGCCCGGATTCATGAATCTCTTCAACTACTTGTGTATGTTTATACAGCAATGAGGATATTATAGCATACGGGTAAGGCAATAGTAGTACCATTTTTCGGGTTTGGCTCAACCACATCCGGCCAGCTATTATTACTGATATCACTGACCGATTCTAACCTGATTCTAACCTGCTCTATGCCTTTTTTCTGCTAAACTGCATTCCCACACAAGATTATTGGGCCGTTCGTTTCTACACCGGACATACACGAATAAATGGAGTCTTCCTAGCAAGTCTACTGGAAGCGTCAGTATCAAGGACGTTGCCGGTTGTGTTTGATCTTCAGCAACGATGATATAAGATGGTTGTGGGTTCTGGTTAACAGCATCACAATTCGCTGCGCCGGGTGCAGGTGTTGTGGGCACCGGGCAACGAACCCAGATTTGATGCTGAATAACCGAAAAATGTGTGCTGGAGGTTATGTACTAATGCGCCGGAAGATAGTCGAATGTATCCCCAACTTCAGTGAAGGCCGAAATCAATCAGTGCTTGATGAAATAGTCAAAGCCATTAAGGATTCAGGCTGCAAAGTACTGGATGCGTCTTCAGATCACAGCCACAACCGTTCAGTCGTCACGTTTATCGGCACGCCTGAAGCAGCAGAGGAAGCTGCCTTCAATGCTGCCAAAAAGGCCCGCGAGCTCATTGATATGGAGAAACACCACGGTGAACACCCAAGGATCGGCGCCACAGATGTCATTCCTTTTGTGCCTATCCAAGGGGTCACCATGGAAGACTGCGTGGAAATGGCAAAACGGGTAGGCAGAAGAATCGGGGATGAATTGGCAATTCCAGTGTATCTTTATGCAAAGGCCGCCACCAAACCAGAAAGGGTACGTCTCCCCGATGTTAGGAAGGGTGAATACGAAGGCCTCAAGGAAACCATCAAGACAGATCCCGCAAAAGCACCTGATTTTGGCCCGTCAGAGCTTCATCCTAAAGGCGGAGCCACAGCCGTAGGAGCAAGGCCCCCGCTAATCGCGTACAACGTAAACCTTAACACAACAGATGTGAAAATCGCCCGGACAATCGCAAGACATATAAGAGAATCATCAGGAGGCCTTCCCCACGTCCAGGCAAAAGGGATTACAATGGAGGATACAGGGCTTGCCCAGGTTACCATGAACCTTCTTGACTACAAAGCCACTCCTATTGAACTTGTGTTCAGCAAGATCGAAGAGGAAGCCGCTAAGAAGGGCGTCGAGATTGTAAACTCAGAGATTATCGGGTTGATTCCTCTGGATGCTCTTCTGGACATTGCATTTGCGAGAATAAAGGTAAAGGACTTCACCAGGCAAAGAATTCTGGATCTTGCTATCTAGCCCGTGAGCGATCTGAGCAGAACTCAAATCAGACTGATTTTGTGATCTATGGTATAAGGAGTGACACAACGTGAATTTGACGAGATTCATAGACGATCTCAGGGCTCCTACCGGCGCCCCAGGCGGTGGTGCAGCGGCCGCAGTAGCAGGCGCCATGGGATGCGCCCTGTTCCAAATGGTAGCCGGCGTGACGTTAAGCCTGCCCCGTTTCACTGAAGGCCGTGACAAGCTGGAGGAAATACGAGTGGCCTCGGAAATACTACATAAGAGATTCCTCTTCTTAGCCGATGAAGATGCTAATGCATACAAACAGGTAGAAGCAGCCTTGAAGATGCCCAGGTCCACTTCAGAGGAAAAAGCCCAGAGGCGAAAGGCAATGCAGGATGCCTTTGTTGAGGCAACAGAGTCTCCACTGGAAACAGCCGAGGCCGCCATCGAGGCCATGGGCCTGTTGCCTGACCTGCTCAAATACGGAAATCCTAATGCAATCACTGATATTGGAGTCGGCTTTCTAATGCTTGACGCAGCCAGGCGTGGCGCAGCCATGAATGCCGAAATTAACCTTGGTTCTATCAAAGATGAGGAGTTCAAGGCAGCGAGCAGTACCAGACTTGTGAATGCCAGGAAACGTGCAGGCGAGCACATACCTGAACTAGCAACAGCCATGGAACAGGCAGGGTTGACGGTGTAGATTGGCCTTTTTGCACAGTGTTCTGGGGCGCTCAGAGGTACAAGATATTCTGCACGCGCAATCAGTGTGAGACACTGAGATGCTGCAGGGGGACAAATCCTTTGCGACGAGCAAGTTACCCTCTACTAGCGGCAAACCATAGCCTTAATGACCGATTTCACGCACTCAGGCGAGTATAACGGGGACGGGCCTCTCCCGTCCCCATGCCCATCACACATAAGGTCTTATTGTTTCGTCGATTTCGCTCGGCAAAACCTCCTGTAACCTGCAGTACCTGCTGCTGAAGGATCATCGGGACCTGACCCTTTCTCTAGTTCCCCGGCCAACCTGTGCCCGTACTCGCTACATATGGATTAGATGGGACCGCCCTGCTGTCCTGGTTTGCTGACGGTAATGAAAGAATAGGACCGTCCCAGTTTTTCAGTCCCAAGTTCTCACAGAATTATGTAGACACAATAGCAGCCTCGTTTACATAAACTGCAATGATATTATTCCCAGACAAGGAGGACCTGCATATGCGAAGGCAATTGCCAAACGATAAAAGGCCTTTCAGGATCTTTCGCGACACGGAACAGGAACTCGCCCGCGAGCAGGCAAGACTTAGGTTGAACCGTCAGGACACAAGAGCAGAAGATTCTCAACGAGACAATAAGCCGCTTCCCCCTGTAGATACAACTTATCCAATGCCTGTTCCGCCTGTGCCCAATGAGCCCGGGCCTGATGCCGGCNNTGGCCCTTTACTCAGGATGAAACTGACCCGGAGCAGATGAAACTCGAAACACCTGCCGGCATGGCTGTTTTTGGTGAACTGGCTACAGCCTATGTGCCGTGGCAAACCTTCTCGCAGACACTCGATCCTCGAGAAGCCCTGCGAGTTGGAACCCTTTTTCCTGAGCTAATAAGGACTCCACCTCTTTACCAGAGACCAGGGTCATAAGGGGGGACTGGACAATGAATGCACAGCAAAAAGAAATGCTCCTTAGAATCATGGAACTGGAATTCGCGGCCACAGAACTAAATCTGTTTCTCGATACCCATCCCGATGACACGCGAGCCCTGCAGGAATTCAGAATGAGGTCCCAAGAGCTCATGAGTGCCAAAATGGAATACGAACGTATTTACGGGCCGCTGCTTAACTATGGTTTCGGTATGACAGGCCGCACCTGGCAATGGATCGATGACCCGTGGCCATGGGAAGTCAACTGGAGAAGGAGTTGAATATGAATGTGGGTTTATCAAAAAAGCCTTCAATATCCGGCCAGGGTCAGAACAACTAACCCCAGGCTGGCGAAAGTTGTAATCACACAATACGGCGGGCCCGACGGCGAATTGGCTGCCTCTTTGCGGTATCTCACCCAGAGGTACACCATGCCCATTCCCGAAGCCAAGGCTGCACTGACAGATATTGGCACCGAAGAGCTGGCCCATATGGAAATAGTTGCCACCCTGGTCTATAACTTGATCAAAGATGCAAGCATAGCCGACATAAAGAGAGCCGGGCTGGACGGATACTATGCCGACCACGACAAAGCACTGTATTTTGTGAATGCAGAAGGGTCGCCCTGGGTGGCTTCATACATCCAGTCAAAAGGAGATCCTATTACTGATATTCACGAAAACATGGCAGCAGAGCAAAAAGCAAGGTCAACTTATGAATACCTGATACAGCTTTCAGACGATCCTGACGTCACAGACACGCTTAGGTTTTTGTGGCAGAGGGAAATCGTACACTTCCAAAGATTCGGAGAGTTACTCAACCTGCTCCATGATTTCTATGGAAGGCAGCACGTATTCGATATGAAGGGCTGGGATCCCAAAGGCAGGTAATTAGTTGCCGAAAGCCGGGAAGCCAAAGCAAATGTGAATCCTGGATGTCCAGCTGGTAGTAGAAATCCTGAAACAGCCCAACCGGTCGAAAGACCGAGTCGATGGATGTGAGTCGCCGGTATAAAAGCAATTTGCACCTATCGTGAAATGACGGGCTATTAGAACGACTGTAAGCTGGGGCTTTTGCATGACAAGAGCCCCAAGCACGCTACCAGATAAATCGCACCACGACTCCCGGGAGTTCGCCGAGAGGAAGTCAGCTTCGGAGAAGATTCCTGGCCCCAAAACCGGCCAGGTTCTAGCCAAACCTGGTACTAGAATCAACCGCCTTTAG